>BBPE01000624.1_pt4 | contig 132830 bp, 101 predicted proteins | sample 1344301 | NCBI WGS metagenome assembly BBPE01 (sample SAMD00019089, study PRJDB2971) | groundwater metagenome | isolation source: The Cedars highly-alkaline
CGCCGGCTCGCCCGCCAGGGCTGTTTTGCATGCCAATATGGATTGTTCCTCCCAAAAACGTTCCTGCTGTTAGGACAACCGCGCTCGCCCAAAGTTCTATACCAGACTGCGTAACAACCCCTCTGATGGTGTCGTTTTCTATAATCAGATCGTCAACAGATTGCTGGAAAAGCCAGAGGTTTTTTTGGTTTTGCACAATGCCCATAATGGCTTTTTTATAAAGACAGCGGTCTGCTTGAGCCCGGGTAGCACGAACAGCGGGGCCTTTGGAGCTGTTTAGAATACGCCAATGAATACCGGCTTTATCAGCAGCCCTTCCCATCGCTCCCCCGAGTGCGTCAATTTCCTTCACGAGATGACCCTTACCAATGCCACCGATAGAGGGGTTGCAGCTCATTTGCCCAATGGTTTCAAGGTTGTGTGTAAGAAGCAGTGTTCTTCTGCCCATTCTAGCAGAAGCAAGAGCAGCCTCTGTTCCGGAATGTCCGCCCCCTACAACGATCACATCGTAGTTGAAAAATTTCATCATTTTTCCTTTCTGTAAAATGGGGTGGGGTAAAAACAACTATAACACGTTTTTCCTTCTATATTATTTTTTCACAAACAAAAATGTTTTTCTGTTTAGTCTATTTAAAAATAGGTTGAGCCGTTTAGCGAATTTAGGAAGAGAAGTTCCGCGACGAAAAAGATAGCTGTTTGTTGGTGTTTAGTGTTGCCGTTTCGCACTAAAAATCTTTTTTACATGTCTTAAAAAGTAAAAAAGAATCTTTTTTAGACTTGAAGTATAGAGGTTGCGTGAGTAAACAAATAAAATAAGTGTTGAGTAGCGCCTGGATAAATTTAATTTATTAAGTGGTGTGTTAGGGTTTATAGGGTAAAATTATTTCATTAACCCACAGCGTTAAATTTTTGTCGTTTAGCCGTCAGTTGTTTCTTTGGTAGTTTTTCACGCCGCGCTGCTATTGCTTATATATTGTTTTCCGGTATTTTTACTTGTTTCGGGTTATTTTCACAAGGGGCAGTGCTGAGTTAGATGCACCTAACGAGGGTAGATTTGTAGTAGCGGCAGTGTAGTGATGGTAGTGTGGTGGTGGATAGCAGCCACTCGTGTCGTTAAAGTGCGCTACATTACGGGTGCGAGCCGCAAGGAATATTAAAGGGGTGTTGTGTGAACAGGTTTGATTTGAATTTAAGCAAGGTTGGATTTAAAAACACTTTTTCTTTTGGGTTTGAAAAAGTGTTTTTGCCAAGTCAATTTGACAATTTAATTAAAGAAAAAGAAGAGTTCAGATGGCTTAATCAAACAAATGGTTCAAAAATTTTAGCCTACCATTTTTCTGATAGCAAAACTTTTGAAAACAATTTGTCATTAGAAGCAAGAGGAATAGCTTTTTCAAAAGATGGCGATCTTATTTCAAGGCCGCTGCATAAGTTTTTCAATCTTGGAGAAAAAAAATACAGGATTGAAGATTTAGAAAGTCTTCCTGTTGTTAATGTTTTTGAAAAATTGGATGGCTCAATGATTGCTACCGCCTTTTTGGATGGTGATGTGTTGTTGCGATCAAAGAAAAGCTTCGAAAGCGACGTTGCCAAAAAAGCGCAAGATTTTTTAAGCAAAAATAGCAAATTATACGATTTCTCGAAAAGAGTGGCTTCCTCTGGGATGACCGCCATTTTTGAGTGGACTTCTCCTGAAGAAAGAATTGTTATCCCTTATGAAAAAACAGAATTAAGCTTGCTGCATGTTAGAGATAACCTTTCTGGTGAATACGTAATGTTAGATGAAAAATCAGAAGTTTTTGATTGGATTAAGTTTTATGGAGTAACGGTTTGTCCAAAGCTAAATGTTGAAGTAAAAAATTTAAAGAACTCTTTGGAAAATTTTGGACGTATTGAAGGTGCCATTCTTCAACTTGAAGGTGGTGATATGGTTAAAATGAAGCTTCCTTGGTATTTAAGAATTCATAAGGCGATTTCTTTCTTGCGTGAAAGGGACGTGGCGCTTCTTTCGCTTCGTGAGCAGTTAGACGATGTGAAAGGGTATTTGGTTGATTTAGGGATATCGTTGAATGAGGTTGAAGATGTGGAAAGAAGGGTTAAGAAAGACCTGATTTCTTACATAAAAGAGGTTGATCAAATTGTTTCTGAAGGCAGGAGAGAGGGTTTAGAGCCTAAACAGATGGCTGAAAAAAACAGAGACAATCCTTTGTTCGGCGTAATTATGTCGTCCTACAGGAGAGGGGTTGATAATTTTGACTGGAAAGAATGGTACGAAAAAACCCACATCAAAAACAAATATGAGCTTAAAATTTTAACAGGTCAGTCTCTTCAGAATTTACTAGAAGAACAATAATGTTTGCTTTTTCAAATTTCAACCATCAGGATTAAACTTTATCAATTTATTTATGGAACATATCAATAACAACTATAATAATAGTGTCGTCGCGCTTTGGACAAAAATAATTTTAATTTTCAGCTTTAAGGTTTCAAGAACACTCTTGTTGGCTTTGGTTTTTATTATTAGTTTTTCTTTTGTTTTAAATAATTATTGGAAAAAACAAGAAACGATTTTAGTTAAACCCCCGGGAGAAATAGTTGATTTAAAATTTAAAAATGAAAATTTAAAGATTCATTTTGTTTGTCTTGGTGAGAGAGAAAAAAGTTCTCCGTTGGTGATATTTGAAGCAGGGGCAATGGGGTGGTCTTCTGCTTGGTGGGGTATAATGAGAAAATTAAGTTCTTCTGGAAGGGTGTGTTCTTGGGATAGGCCGGGGATGGGGTGGAGTTCGCCTTTGCATGAGAACACAAAAATCACTATTTCAGACTATCCTTTTATCTTGAAACAGCTTTTAAATGAGCAAAATGAAGAAGGAAAATATTTGTTTGTGGGGCACTCTATGGGTGCTTTATGGGGAAGAATCTTTGCTTCCAGTTTTAAGGATGAAGTTGTTGGTTTGGTGTTGATAGACCCGGCCCACCCAAACCAGTTTTCGGTGCTTCCAAAAGAGTCGGTTGTAGAAACGCAAAACCAAATTAATTTGTTAAGGCTTGCTCCTTGGATTGCGAAAACAGGTATTTTAAGGTTTTTTGAGCCGCCAATTCTTAGGATTAAAGAGTTGCCAGGGATTTGGTCAGAGCAAGTATTTCGTTTTGCTAACGACGCATCCCATTTAAATCAATCTTATAATGAGGTAAAACAATGGGGCCTTCTCGAGGAGGAGATAGCAGAAAACGAAAAAATGAAAGAAAATTTGCCAGTATGGGTTTTAAGCTCCGAAAGGCGCACAAGTGTTGATGAGTGGACAAGAGCTTGGAGGGCGCTACATATAGATATGGGGCACATCAGTAAAGTATCTACCTTCAGAATTGTTTCCGGTGTTGATCATCAAGGAATTATTTTTTCAAGCCAAGGAATTGAGCAGGTTGTTAAAATAATAAAACCGCTTATGGAAAAAGAGGGGGGTAAAAGGGAAGATATTCTTCTAGCCTCCAGTTTAGTTGACGAAACTCTGCTTGTACAATAAAATTATATTGATTATTTAAACTTGGTGTTTGTAGTGATTAAAAAAAACAGTAATTATTCATTTGATTTCGTCAACCGTCTAGAAAAAGAAAAGAGGGTTGAGTTTTTCAAAAAATTTGATTGGTCAAGTAAAATTTCTGTTACCAGTTTTGAGTCTGTCATTGAAAATTGGAGCCCTCTTAAAACAAAAAACGAAGCCGGCAGCTTTTTGTGTATGCGTTTTGATAAGCTGTTTTCTTTTGATTTTTTCATGAGAACACTCTCTGAAGAAAGTGTGTTGGACATGCTTAAAGCTCTGAATGAGCTGATCGACGAAAAAATTAATGAGTGGGAATCAAAATCAAAATTAAAACCAGAATCAAAAACAAAGACAACAAATTTTCCTGATGTTTTTAGCGCCTACATTGAAGTATATAATGAAGATTCTAGGTTAGGGCGAGAGGCGTACAAGCTTGGTGATTTCTTTAATTCGGTAGAAGCCTACAAGTTTTCCTACAACACGGTTGTAGAATTCATAAACTTCTCCAAAAAAATATCAAAAAATGATTTAGTGCCTAAATCTGAAAGAGCCCACGAAGCTATTAACATGTTTAATCTTATGGTTCATTCAAAAACCCATGAAGAAATAATGAGGCTGATTAGTAAAGAAATTTTGAAAGATTTTGGTCCTTTCGCAGAAAAGCCAAATAGTGAATTGGGCATTGATAAATTTAACTTTTTGTTACATAAACTGTCGCTTCCAGATGTTAAGTTTGGGCTGGATATGAATTTAAATTTCTGCTCTTTTGATGGTTATGATTTTGAAATTATTGATTGCTTTGAAGAGATCCTGAAAACAATAAAAACAAAAGATGAGAGAAAAGAAGAAAAAGCACAACAATTAATTGATGAAATGAAGTTTTTTAGTATTTATTTTATGAATCCATCCTTGGAAAAGGATGAGCATAAAAATAAAGCAATTGATTTTTTAAATAATCTTTCAGAAAAGAAAATTATTCAATGGTTTCAAAAAATATCGAATATATCTGAAAGTTACTATGAAGACAATGAGAAAATAAAAAAAATAAACGCTAGCAGTAATTATTTTGAGGTTAAAAGAGTTTTAGAAAGTCGGGTTCTTTCATTGTTAGAAAAAGGCGTTGAAGCATCACTAAATAAGTATTTTTTTGATGATAAAGGCAGTGATAAAATTTTATCAGCCTTTGGTGAGACGGATATTGGTAACGCCTTAAAATCACAAAATTATTCTTCCATGCTGTCTTTTTTTGAAGAAAAACACAGCCTCGCATCCAGAAAGGATTCTCCTTGGTTTAGTAAAGATGAATTAACAAAAGTGGTTTTTTCAAAAATAAAAGAGGCCCTAAGCGGCGAAAAAAATAACCATACATCAAAAGACTGGTGGATGAAAAAAATGAATTTTTTGCTAAAAATCTCAGACATTTCAATGTTTATCTCTGTAAAGGATGAAAAATTAAAAGAAGAATTTTCTTCAAGAGAAAGTTTGTTTTTTAACAGTTGCGTAAAAGAAATAGCGAAAACGGCTGAGTTGTCTTGGGAAAGATCTTATCTTGAGGTAAAAAAAGACATCAATAAACACTCATCATCAACAAACTTTAGCCTAGGTTTGCTTTGTTCTATTTTGATAAACTATCGGTTTTTATCAAAAACAAGTGCTTCAAAAAAAATTGATGATGCTTTTTTTTCATCATTAAAATGGGGTTCGGCTAGTGGTGAAAAGATGTTAGAATATTGTGAGGCGAAATTGTTGGAAGAAAAATCAAAGGAAAAAAACATTCTACTCTGTGAGAATAAAAAAACCAAAACTGTAAAAAAAGGTTATAGGTTTTGAATTAGATCGTTTTTATTTTTTATAAAATAAATTTCATCATCAATCAACGAGCCTTTGGGCGAAACATCAAGTGAAGCTTTCTCGCACCCTGAAGTTATCTTGGCGTCTACTACGCCTTCATTTTTCCATTTTTGCTGAAATAGCCTCGCATAGTACTTATCCGGCTGAAGTGTAGCCGAGTTTATAACATCAATAAAGTCGCGCGACCTTAAAGAGGGGTTGTGCCACCCACGTATCTCTGTTGGATTGTTGCCTAACAGGATTTGTGACCACCAATAGACGCAAGCGTTTTTCCAGGTTTTTCGTATATCTGTTTCGCTGATGTGTTCGTTGTAGAGAAGAGATTGGTTTGAAAAATAAAGCCGGACGTGGTTTTTTTTGGAGCTACCACGTTTTTTTATTTGAAATTTCTCATCTAAAATTCTCGATGCAATATTTAAAGAATTTAAGTGTATTTCTTCTACTGTGTTGCGGTAACCGTGGTTTATTTTCAGGACAGAAAGGGGTTTAGTTGAATAAATTAAAGAATCTTGTTGGTTTCTTAGTTTTTCTATGAAAGAAAATATCTTTTCTTTTTTACTCCCCAAGTCTTCACCAAATACCAATTCAAAAGTTTGGTAAGCAAATGCGTCAGCGTATGCCTCATGAAAAATACGGTATGAGGAATGATTGTTTGGGAATATTGAGTAGGGTTGGTTCAAAAAAGCAAAAAGTTCTTGTTTTTGTTTGTCGCCCTGATACCAAAATTCTTTTTCTTGGTTTAGTTGATAGTGTCCTATCTCGTGAAGAACAATAAAATAATCATAGTAGATAGAATATTTTTCAGGTTTAATTGAGAAATTGTTCTCTTCAAGAAAAGCATTAAAATCATTAGTGTATTCTATGATGCTCCCTGTTTTAAAATTGAGTGCTGACTGCAGTGAAAAATTATTTGTTTGTGAGAAGTTTAAATGTTTAACTTCAATTCCAATAGATTTTATTTTTTTAATTAAATGATCATATTTTTTAGGTGCTTCAAATTGGTTTTCGTTTGTTATTACCGCGTTTAAGTAATGGTAGGAAGTAAAAAATAAAGGCAAGCCGCCTAAAATAATAATTAGATAAAAATAAATTTTCTCTTTTATTTTTTCAACATTTAACTTTGTCATTTTCATGTTCATTACTGATTTTTCGTTTTTTCAAGGTTTTTAAAGTTAGCAAAATTGTTATTTTATTCAACTGTTATTGTTTTTTTGTTTTTCAAATTTGCTTTTTTTTTAAAGGTTAAGTATAAAAAGTGGTTAGATAAGATCAGGGAAGCGTTCTAATCAGGAGATTGTGGGAGATCTTCGTTGCTTCTTCAACTATATTTCGCCAATAACCTTTTTTAAAAATAATAATTTGCTAGTAATTTTTAAACATTTAATTTAATTTACCGCAAGTTTAGAGAAGTGACTGTTTTTTTGTTAGCAATTGGTTTGAGAAAAGGCAGATAAACGTTAGTAATAAAGATAAACCTGCCGGGGTTACAGGTGAGTAGATTGATGTGCGAACAGTATTTTTCTAGATGCATACCGCCGAGTTTCATAGCTTTTTGATTTTTATATCCTTTTCCGTAGGTGCTAGCGTTGTAAATTTTTAACTAAAAATCTTTTGTTCTTTTTTATTTGAGCTATAATTTGCTTTTATCATGCATAAAAATAAACAAAATGAACAAAATAAACAAAGTCTATTTTTTTTACAGAACCATTTTTGGAGATTCAAAAACTGAGTTTTATAACAAAAAATGGTTAAGTGAAAATCCAAATTTAAAACGTTGGATTGATAAAAGAAAGGTCTTGCAGAAAGAATTAAGTTTAGTTAAATCAGAAAAAGAACTTGTTTTTTTTGAAAACAATTGGCATTCATTTATCGGGTACGCCTCGAAAGAAGACTTTGTTAAGGAATTTAGCACTTTGAAAAAACAAGAAAAAGTTGTCTTTTCAGAAACCCTGCTAGAAAAACAACTTTTAACCGATTTGATTGAAGGAAAACATTTTTCTTTATTAACAAACCAGTCAGTCCGTGAGCAGGTTAACAATAAAGGTTCTTTGGAAGCCGGATTTAAATTTTATCGCCTGGTTGTTAAAGAGCCTGTTAAAGAAGAAGAAGAAGAAAAAGAAGAGGAAAGGGTTGTTAGAAAAAACAATATTAGTTATCTGATTTTTCCGTGGCAGTTTGGAAACGATGTGGCGCTACAGAAAGAAGCAGCAAAACAAATTTCTGAGATCGCCTTGTTTTTGGATAGAAAGTTTGACTCAGAAGGCGTTTTGGGTCTAAACAATTCAGTAGGGGTAAGGTTAGATTTTCCCACTGACAAAAGAGTTCAGGGGCTTCACTTCAAACTAAAAAAAGGCAACCAATTATCATCTTATATAAAGATTGATATATCAAACAAAAATTGGAAAAGAATTTTTTCCCATGAATGGTGTCATGCCTTAGAGTGGGCTTCAGAGTCCGATGCCAATTGCCGAGAAGCGATTGAAAAAGTAAAAGAAAGCTTGTCTTCTTTAAGGCCAAACGAACCCAATCTTGATTGTGTTTTAATGCTTAAGAGGTGGTCTAGAGTTTGGAAAGAAAAAAAACACTTCTTGGATGATCTAACAAATAATTTAAATAATTACAACAAGGTTTCCTTTGTTTTTGATAGTTTTTTGAAAAGCCTAACGACAGAAGAAGAAAAGTCTTGCTTTGAGAAAATAAAAACAGAATTTTTATTCTTAAAAAACAAAAGTAAAAATTGGAAAAGTTATCTAGAAGAGCTAGATAAAGTTACACCAAATAAAACTGGAATCACTGAATACTGGTCTTCTCAAAGCGAAATGGTGGCTAGATCTTTTGAAACATGGGTGCATTCTGATGATTTAGTTTCAGAGGATTTCAAAATACCAGATATAGAAATGTGTTTTAAAAACTACCCGCCGTATACCAGCTGGGTTTTTGTACATAAAGAACTAAGAGAAGCAGTAAAAGCTTTGAGTTGTTTGTTCAAATCCTCAGCCACTGCGGGTTTCCATGCCGACCAGGTTTCTCAACCCAGTGTTCTAAATCGCTCCAAGAAATTTTAACACCGAGATTTAAAGCCTTTTCTCTTATTTTTGGGAGTTCAGAGTTTAAGAAATGCTCTCTTTCTCGCTTTCTGATGGTTTCGTAAGCGTTAATGGATACTTTTGTGCCGACACCTCTGCAAGATTCAAGAACTTTTTCTTGGATAAGGCTGCGGAGCGCGTGTTTAATGGTTAAATGATTAACTCCCCACTCAACAGAAAAATGCTTGTTACTAGGCAGCATTGTCCCTGGTAGGTACTTTCTAGTGTAGATGCCCTCTAAAACAGCACCTCTGATTTGTTTATAGATTGGAATGCTGTTGTTCATATATTCTAACAACCAAAGCCATCAAGGGTACTCTGGGGTTCCAATGCTCACCTCTCCCTCCCACTCAACTCCGTTGGTCTTCAGTTCAGCCTCAACTTGCTCAACGGCCTGCTTTTGATTGATAAGAGAAACGGCTTCTTCCTTGGTAATAACAAGAGAACTGGAAGGAGCAACAGCGGGCATTTTTATGCTTGAATTGAGAAGAATTGCCAACCCAGCAACAATAGCAATGGAAATGGCAGCAGAAATAACTTGAATTTTAATGTTACTCACGAATGTTCCTTTTTGTTTGGTTATAAGGTTATATAGCCAACTATATAACTTTGATTGTGAAAAGTCAACGTGGACTGCCTGTTTTACTTGTTTGTATCCTGTTCATCCAGTAAAAATTTTAAAATAAGTGTGAGGGTTTAATAATCGTTATTTTTTTAATTATTTCAAATTTTTCTTTTACAAGCCTTCGTTGGGTGTGGTTTCGGTTTTAAATGAGTAAGTTTTTTTTCTTATTGAAAGAATCAGTCTGCTGTCCGCAACCACCACAACAATTTAGGATTTTATAAATTCAAAAAAGCAAGGAAAAATTTTTAAGGCAATTGCTGTCTTTAAAAGTTGTGTTAAAATTAGTTCAGTGTTTTTCAAGGGTTAATTATGGCAAAGTATGATTTTAAAAAGTTAGTAAAAAGATCTCTTTTTCTTTCAAAAAAAGAAAACGAATTGTTTGATCTTATTCCAGATGTAATATGGGATGGAATATTTGCAAAAAACTTCAATGGAAATTTGGCTCTGGCAGAAAGAATCCTGTTCAACAAATATAAAGAAGTTGAAAAAATAGACAAACCACTGGTAGAAAGACAAAAAGATAAGATCTTTGGGTTGGATAAGGGTGCCAAACTTCTATCAGAGGCGCTGTACGGAGGTAGAAGAGTTGTTTTTATAACAGACAGCGACAACGACGGCTCGGTTTCTCAATCTATTTTAATGGAGTTTAAAAAAATAATTCCACAAAAAATGAGAAATCAAATAAGAATTGAGTTTTGTCAACATACAGTAAAAACCCGTGGATTAAATTTAGAAATGGTTAAAAAAGTTGCCAAAGATGAGAAGTGGGAGGGTGGTTTTAATGGGCTTATAGTTACGGCTGACAATGGTATAAACAACCATGAAGAAATTAAAGCCATAAGAAAAGAATTTCCTAACATTCAGATTTTAATAACAGATCACCATATCCCTAACGAAAACGTAGTTGAGGAGGAGGAAGGGTACGTTCAGATTGTTAATCCAAAGTATTTTCCTACTCCGTTCTTTAAAGAAAAAAACATTTCTGGCGCGAACACGTTAGGTGTTGTTATTAAAAAAGTTTTTTCAAAAATATGGTCAAACACAAGCACAGAAAAAAACACAGAAAATAAATATCCTAGTGATGTGAAAACCGCCCTAGAGAATATCGACGAGTTAGGTGCTTGGGGTAATTTAATTGACTATGTTGAATCAGATATTGCTGACCTACCTCTACGCCCGTATGTGATAGAGCAAATTAAAAAGTTTGGACCGTTGCTAAATAGCGTAATTGCTTTATCAAGTTTTGTATCGTTAAGTGGTGCAGAGGAAAAATTAAAAGCAATTGAAAAAGACATTCCAGGGTTTAATGCTTCTTGGATGATAGAAAAGATAACGGAAATTGAAGGGCTAAATGCTTATGCCAGAAAACTACTCGATTTCCATGAAAAATTTGGAAGAGACACGTCGGGAATTTACACTGAAAGCAATTTTTATGATATGTGGGCAAAATGGTTGGGTGATAGTGTCCGAACAGAGAGCAGGGTTAACGAAAACTATTTAGAGCAGCTTCGTCCTTTAATTATCAACTTGAGCGCTATTGATAATAAAGACGCCTTCGCAGAATTGGTAAGAGAAACGGCTGTTCAAGTGTTTGAAGATTTATCAAAAATAGAAAGAGAAATAACCCAGAAAATGAGAGAAAATGAATTAATTGACAGGATTAAAATAGATTCAGGAGAAGGTGGAAGGAGCACTATTTTAATGCCTAAAAAAGCAAGCATAGGCAAGGTTTTCAGCAGAAGAATGTTGAATAAAATTTATAACGAAGAAAACAACGGGTTTATTCTTTTGCTAGGCGCTGTTGATGGCGAGACAGTCCGCGGTTCTATGCGTTCATTATTTGACATCTCTGACATTATGGAAAACAAAAGAGCTATTGAGGATGCATTAGGGATTAATATTGATATTGCGGGCCACGAAAGGGCAGCGGGTTTTTCAATATCAACAAGGGGCGGAGAAGAAATTACTATAGGGTTGTTGGAGAAGCTAAATAATATAATTAACAATAGATTAAATGAGCTTTCTGAAATTGAAAGAACTATTCCAATTCCATTTGTAAGAGTAGACTTTGCTGCCTCTTCACTAATTGAAAAAATTGATGAAGCAATAAAAGCCAACTTGTCAGGAATGTATGGTATACCAGCGCTGTTGAAGCTGGATGGTGGCAAGGATAAGTTGTTTGTAACTGATAACGAAACCACCGAGCAGATTGATTTAAGCGAGCTGCTTAAAAAGAAAAAGTATGGTTATCAATCAATCAAAACAAACTTTGACAATGGAGCGTTTATTGTTCCTGTGGAATTATTAAGAAGTGTTGTTGATGGACGGTATAAAAAAAATCTAAGGTTGTCATATGTGAGTGATGGCGTTTTCATGGCCTCTCAGGTCATTGATCCAAAACAGGTCAATCAAATTATTGAACTTAAAGGTGGCCGTGAGAGAAAAGAGGATTTACATAATTATCTAGTAAAAACATTTAAAGATGATGAGCCTATAAAATATTCAAGAGATGATTTAAAAAACTTGCCTTATTTTAGATACAACAGTTATGGTGAAACCGAGTTTGAACAGTTTGAGGCTGTTTTATTAAGCTTACTAGAAGAAACAAAACAAGATATGTTTGTTGTTTTAGATACGGAAGGGACGGGTTTAGGTAGAGCCCCAAAATGTTTCAATTTAGGGGTTGTTGCTGTAGAATCAAACCCTGACAGTGGTAAAAAAATATCTTATCAAGAGTATATTGATGGCTTATACCGTGGTAATGATGGATTAATTTATTACTTCGACGAAGACATGAGAGAAGATTTAAGGACAACGATGAGAGATAAAGTTGACTCCTTACTCTTAACACCAATTGATTACTCAAGAAGGGACGAGGTTGCTTTAGCTTCCCAGTCTTTACTAGGGAAAGCGATGGTTGTAAACAACTACAAGGTTGATAAAAACAAAGGTTATGTTGTTTTAAATAGAAGGTTGCATGGGTATGCCTTTACGCATTTAATAAAAAACAATGATTTTGCTATCACAAAAGAGTTTGAAGATTTAACCGGTGTTGACCAAAGATTGGTTAATGATTTAGGAAAACCAGCCCATACTGTGGACTCGTTAACAACAACTTGGTTAGAAAATCAAAAAAACGAGCTTGGCGAGCAAAAGAAATTTATTTTTTCAGCGCACAATTTACCATATGACAAAAGCGTGATTTTATCAAACTTACCAAAATTAAATGCGATGCTAGATGAACATGTTCTTTGTGACACAGCAAAAATAGCAAGAAGTGCTAAACTTGCTTACGATGGAACACCGGTTTCTCATTTTCAAGGTGTTGTCGGTTTATCTAATCTCACATATTTTTATGATAGCCCGCATTCAGACTATTCGCTGACTACGTTTTTCGACATCGCTTCAAAAGGAAAAAGCTGTCTGTATCCTGACAAGTCTGGAAAAATTCTTTTAAGATATAATGCTGATAAGGATGTCGTTTCTGTTATTGATAAAGAGAAAAAACAAGAGTTTGAATTAAATGAAACCATTGATGCATTAAGGAAAGTAATTGATACAACAGTAGAAACTAAAGATATGTTGGTTGCGAGGGTGTTAATGGAGGAGCAGCTTCACAAGAAAAAACCTAAGAGTAAAAAGAAAAATTCTGATGTTAAAAACCAGGACGAGTCAGATAACGAATTAGAGGAAAGTCAAGAAGTCATTAAGCGTTTAAGGGTGTTTATGCCCAACAACGCTGTTCGGTTTTCTGTACAAAAAATGTCCACAAGAGCAATGGTAAGAAACATTCTTCTACACAACTACGGCGAAGAAGAATATAAGGTAAAAAGGGTTGAATTGTTGAATACAGAAAATGAATATGAAGATTTACTGAATTGGTTTCAAGACAGGTATCATTTCGATTCTGACCTGGATAAAAACATTGAAATGTACAAGTTGGGGTTGTCAAAAACGCCGCCAGAAATAAGAAAAAGAACTGTTGACATGTTGAAAGATGTTGATTTGCAGGTGTTTGGTTTAAGATTTCTTCAAACAAACAAAAAAATACAAGCAAAATTTCATGACGGGTGGATTTACGAAAAAGTCTTGGATATGTATGAACCTCCAAAGGGTACAAAAAAAGTTGCTCAAGATATTATTAATCAAATTAACTATTTCACAGATCTGCCAGATGAAAAAATAAAGCAGGTGTTGAAAGACACAATCGCTTTCAAAGAAAGATTTGAGGTAGAACACGCTTTAGTTGATGAAGAACACAACAACCTAAGGTTCACATCGAAAGATGGGCAGGGGCTAGCTGACGTTGCTTACGAAATAGCGCTACCACAACTACTCGCAACGATGAAGTTCTACAACCCTTACACAGGTTCTTTCAATAATGTTGTAAGAAGAATCATTGACAACAACATCAAAGATGCAAATTTGCAAATAAAATTAAGAGAGCAGTTCAACACCGAGCACGCAAGAGATTCTTACTCATTTAAACAAATGTTGGCTTTCTCAAGAAACAGTTCTTCAAAGTTTGTGAGAGGAGCAAAAGATCTAGTCAAAAGTGGATTAGCTAAAGACGGAGATTTAGCAGTAATAAGGTTTAACCTGTCACAAGATGCTTTAACTCCTGACACAGCAATTTATGGAATACCAAGGTTTAAGTTGTCTCAAAAAGAAATTGAAGAGATCAGCGAAAGGCTAGAATTTATTGCGATTAATGAGCAGGTTATTCATAGCGCCATAGCATCAGACAAAATGGACCCTGATGCGAAGCGTGCGCTAGCTGAAATCGTGTCAGAAAGAAGGTCTATTCTTGAAGAAGAAAAATCGAAAATATTAGAAAAATTGGAGTATGTAGAGTTTTCAAAAAAACCTTTAAACATAAAGAAAATGATTGACTTGCTAAGTGAATGTTTTGAAGGATTCCCCGTTGAAATACCTAATGTGCTGCCAGTTGAACCTTGGCTGCTGGAAATTGCCAAAGACATGTTAAAAATATTCAAAGAAGTCTCTAGCGTTACAAAAAACTACGAGGGGTATCAGTGTGTTGTTGAAAAAGTAGAAGAGTATGAAAGGTTTGTGGAAGGAAGAATGTCAATTGAAGAAGTTTTTGAGGTAAAGGAAAATAAAAAGAAAAAATCCAACAAAGAGAAAGACGGCGAGGAAGAATTGCTGTTGTTGCTAGCGAAACAATCAGTAAGAAGCGAAAATTTTTTACCCGACCTACCAATAACAAGAAGAACACCAATGAAATTTTTGTTAAAGTATGCGGGCCCTACTCAAATAGGAGCTTATTTGTTGAAAAAGTCGCAAAGGGTTAGTCTTGAAAATGAAATTGTTCAAGATGTTGAATACAAAGAAAAAAAGGAAAGTTTTGAAGGTATTAAACAAGCAAAAACAAAGAAAGTAAAAATTAAATAGTTTCTTCTTCTTCTTCTTCTTCTGTGCGTGGCTACTTGCCTGTTTTTGTAAAGGGTTGTTCCTGCTTTTTCAACTCCACCACAAGAACCGTAACGTTATCAGAGCCGCCACCGGCCAAGGCTGCTTTTATCAGTTCTTTACAGATATCATCAGGGCTGTCATGTTTTTTGATTATTTCTGCTATTTGCGTGTCTGTTAGGTGTTCAGTTAATCCGTCTGAACAAAGTAGTATTTTTGAGCCTAGGTGTGCTTCTATTCTTACGCTTTCTGGTGAAACCTGTGGCCCGTGTCCTAGCGCCTGCAACAACATGTGTCTTTTTTCGTGACGCCTCGCCTCCTCATGACTTATGTTTCCAAAGTCTTTTTCTTTTTGTATCCATGTCTGATCTTTTGTAAGAGGAATAAGTGTGTGCTTGTAAAGCATATAGGCTCTGCTATCACCAACCCAAGCAATATCTACTAAAAGATTCTGGTAAATTTGTATAACAACCAACGTTGTCCCCATCGCTTTTTGCTTATTCATCCTCATCATTAAATACTCAGGGTGTTGCCTTATTGATAAGTCTGCTCGCCTTATTGATTCGACCAAGTCTATGTTGTCAGACGACAAAAGATAATCAGATACTGTTTGACAAGCCAAAACAGAGGCAACCTCCCCTTTCTCATGTCCACCCATACCATCAGCCAAGATAAACAGCCCCCTGTCAGGGAAACTCAAGGCGTAATCCTCGTTGTGCTCTCTTTTGTTTCCAACGTGTGTAAAAAGTGAGCTTTCTATTGAAAAAAGGTTTTGTTGGTCCATGTTTTTCTTTTATTTAAATAAACAAAAAAGCTAACAAAAAAAAATAAATAATCAAGTTTTTTTAAATTTTTCACTGCGTTTTATAGTTTGAGAAAAATTTCAAATCTTTAGTTTGTTGGTTGCTGAATGTTTCTCTGATAAATCAACAATCATTTTTTCGTTGCAACCAAGAAATTGTTTGGGGTAGCCAAAGGGGTTGTTTATGATTCTGGTTTTCCCTATCAAGTAATCAGCTTTATGATGTATGTGTCCGTGAAACCAAAAATCAACCGAGTGTTCAGTTATCAAATCCTCCCATGTGTTTACGTCAGATGCGTCAAGAATATCCTCTATCTTCCCACCCGGAAGCGATTGAATGCTTGGTGCGTGGTGTGTCATTACAACAGTCCTCCCGTCATAGGGCCGCCCAAGCTCTGACTTTAAATAATTGTAAGTGTCAAGGTTTTTATTTATCAACTCATAGGCTCTAATTTTTTTATAAGAGCCTGTTTTTATGTATCGATAGTCCATCACGCCTGCAGAGTACAAATTACGTCCTTCCTCTGCTTTTAAAATAGCAAGGTTAGCGTGTTCTCCGGCCGCTTTAAAACTAGACCAACCTGTTGCGCCTATAATTCTATACCCATCCAAGTGTGCGGTTTCGTTCTCAAGAATTTTTATGTTATACCCCTTTGCCTCCTCCTTCATTTTACAAAGCGTGTGGCGAATGTGCCCTTGGTAGTATTCATGGTTGCCTAGCACGTAAAAAACAGGGAAGTCAGGTTCTACTTGTTTCTTTATCCAAGAAATTGAGCGCCCCTTCGTGTGAATATCGCCGAGTAAAAATAAGGCGTCGTAACCATCAAGATCAAGTGCGTATTCCTTTTCTGCCAACTCAAGGTGTAAGTCGCTAATAGGTAATATCTTCACCTCAACCTAGCCCCTCTCGCTACCCCTCTGTTCGGGTTTTCTACTCCTACGTGTTCTACAGCATACTGTTTGTCTTCCTCTTTATTTTTTTCTGCTTTTTCTTGTTTTTTTACATTTGGAAGAATTTTGTTTTCAGATATGATACTGTTAAACTTTTGTAAAATGTTTTCAATTTTTTCTCTTGTCGACTCTTCATGTAGTTGTTTATGTGGCTGATTATCGGTTACAGTGTCTGGCTTGTTGAAAAAATTTTTCATCATCAAGGGTTTAGCGAAGCCAAGGCTTTGATCTGTAAATCCAAAGCTCTGATCCTTGCAGTACTCGTTCAAAAAAGTAAGGTTTTTCTCTGCCGCAAGTGTTGTTTTTTTAATTTGTTCATCACATTCTTGATGCCTTAAAAAATTATCAGAGTAACGAGCAAACCATTCTTCAAACCCGTTCACTGCAGATTTAAATTCCCCCATTCCAACAGGTGCGTTTTTGTCTGGTAGTGTTGGCAGTTTTTTTTCTTTTTTTACATGTTCAAGAACCCAATCAAAGGACAAATCTATTTTTTTCAACGCCTCATCTTGAAGATGGGATGCTTCATTCTGTAGTTGTTTTTTGTCGTCTTGCGTTTCTATCAAATCCATTTTATTCATAAAGCTTCTTAAAACCATTTTTCTTGTTTTATCATCCAACTTCCGGGTGGCTTCGTAAAATGAAAGGTCAGAGTTTTTTACAGAAAAAAAAGTGTTGTTGCTGCCACTTAATTTTCCTCTTGTCTCAGAAAATATTTCTTCAACCTCATTCTCAATTGGTCTTGATAAGTTAATAATGTCTGTAATAACTTTACAATAATGAGGTTTTGCTATCCACGGGTAAAGCCGTTCAATCATCTGAGATAAAGGGTTAGGTCTCTGCGTTTCAACCCAGCTAATAAAAACGGTTGGGTTTTCGGAAGCTGCTTCCAATAATCGCTTCGCTCTTTCAATAGACTGGCTTGGAGTGAGTTGTGTGTTATTCAAACTGTTGTTTGCGCTCATAGAAAACTCTTTGCTGTTTTCAATATTTTAACTTGAAAATGTTTTTGTTCAAGTGTTTAGTTCAAATTTTGTTTTTTTGAATCGTTCTTTCGCGCTCCAATGGTAAAAACAATTTGTGTTCTATGTTTTTAAAGTGAAAAGAAATCATTTTTTCAATTTCATTCCAATCACCGCCACCCAACCCAGCGCCAATTTTGGGATACACAACTGGGATTTTATGCTTTTCTGCTACTTTTGATACCTGGATTAAGCACTGCTCAAAAGCAGATTCAATGAAGTGTTTTTTGCCGCTGTCTCCGTAATATTCTTGTGTTATAGCATTAGCTACTGCAAGTTTTGGGGTTTTAGTAATTGTTGACCATACAACCTCACCCGGCTTCAGTCCGTGCTTCTGGTAATAGTTTTTGTAATCAAGATATGCCGTTGGAAATCTGACCCTCAAATCTTTTGCGAACCCGCGCCCCATCTTTCCTTGCGCATTACAGCCATGCATGATAATACCTTCCCTTGTTTCAAAAATGTCTTTTTGTTGCTTCATTTTTTCACCAAATTTTATTTTTTTTACTTTAAAGATGCTTAATTCCAGGTAAACTGCATGGCTTGTTTTTTTGGTTTCAGCATTTCAATATGTTACTATGGCTTCAATTAAAGACAAGTTGATGGGGTTAAAAATGAATGCTCGCACCCTTGTTATTTCAGTTGTTTTTCTGTTATTCCCAACTATCACCAAGCCTAGCGACGAAATTACCAACGCCTCCCCTGTAATAGAGGCTGTTGAAGTATACTTTCCGGAGTCTCCAAAAATCAAACGTGGCGCTAACGGCTTTGTGCCAATCAGTACCCACACTATTCATGAGGGAATTATACATGAAGACCAACAAGTTGTTCTAAGAAAAACAGCGTTTTTAATCCACAAGTTTTCAAATGAGAAGGGGTTTGAAGCCTGCGCTCGCATGTGTGTTGGAAACGCTGATGGGCATCGTGTTTTTGGTATGAGGGTTTTAACTACGTACAGTCAAATTGCCTGCCTGCAGCCGGCTGACCCTGAAAAAGCGTGTCCTTCGGGGTTCAATGTTAGTAGCTCAGGAGTTAGAATTCACCCGCATCCACCACAAGAAAGAGTTCGCCTTAATTCGGTTGACGCAAGCCTCCGTAGCGGTCTTCGTCGGGGGATGCTCGTACACACGGAGCCGTTTTGGTTTTCCTCTAGGGATTTAATGAATGGTCCGGGCTATTTGGTTACCCCAAACCAATTGCTTTATTTTGATGGAGAAGATTATTTTTCTTGGAACAAGCATGGTAGTGCCTGGGAGCCTGTTGTACGTGAAAACGAATAGATAAGTAACAAGTTGAATGAAGCATTAAAGTTTTTCTTGTTTTTTTTAGTGAAAGTGGTATTATTTTTTAACATATGACAGATGGAGTTTATCATGATCAACAAAGAAGATCCTCGCTTGTGGTTGAAGTGGTTTAAATTAGCTCCGCCTGGAATTTCCAAGTTTGCTCCTACTACTATACTCGTTTCTCCTTTCAACGCCGAAAAGGAGCGCATCGGCACCGTAGAGCAAACACAGTACTACCGTGATGTTAATGGGCGCATTGGTTTTTGCACAAAAGATCACTTCAAAGCTAATTTATCAGCCGTAACAAAAGAAGAACTGCAGTCTATTCTGCCGCCAATGAATCGTGAAATCATGCTTAAAAAGTTTCCGGCGATTCAGGAGAAACTGAATAAAATTGCTGATTATCAAGAAGAAAAAAAGAAAGAATTAACACTTCAAAAGCCATCTGATGGGAAAAAGAAAGGTTCAAAAAATAGAGGTTCTTCAAATAACCAGCAGCGCTAAGACAGCCCTTTTTTTTTAGGTGTTTCATTTCCAGTCCCTATTCTTGCGATTAGCAAGAACTGCTATGTTCTACAATGAATTTGCTGCTCCCCCCCAAGTCTTTCCACGGTAAGAAACCAATATAGAGCAAAGAAGGTGAAAGAATATACTGTCGCGGCAATTATTTTTGGTTAGTTAAGTGGTTTCTTTTTTATAAAAAACAAAAGGGGTTATTTATAAAATGTAGTTGGAAAAACATCAGAGATCGCTCAGGTTCTCCTGATTAGAGTGTTTCTCTGTTCTTCTTCAACAACCTTTTACACTTAAGCAACAAAAAGTGTTAAATGTAATCTTACACGCCTCTTTTTATCCTTTATTTTTTTAGTCTCCCATTGCTTTTCTTTCAGCTTTAGCTATTGTTGTCTAAAGCTTGCTTCATCTGAGGTGTAAAAAATGTACCGCTCAATACCATCGTTCACAGATACAAAACCCGAATCACCGACAAGCAGTTTAACTTCTGACGTTGAGGTGTCTCAGGTTGGCGAAGGGATTTCTGGTGCTTTAACTTTGGTTTTAAGAAGAGTCAGAGAAGCAATTGTTCCTTCTAAAAAAAATAAAAAACTAAAATCTGACAAAAAAACAAGGTTTTCTGAAGAGTTTGTTACTAGGCCGGCTGCTCTAAAACCTGAAGAAGTCAAAAAGGAAAAAGGGAACTCGGCAAATTCCTCAAAAGCAGTACCTGGGTCAAGCTACATACATATTGCTCTAGCACAAAAAGACGTTTCGCATTTAAGGCTCTTACTGCAAAATAATATAAACCCAGATGTAAAAAGTAACGATGGAAGAACCGCTCTCCACGAAGCCTGTTTTAAAGCAGACACCGATCACTCTTATGTTAAGCTTTTATTAGAGTATGGAGCCGATCCAAATGTTGAGGATAACAGAAGAAGAAGTCCTTTACATTTAGTCTTGTTAAGTAAGCCGGTGTGTGAGATTAAGTTGCAGCTTTTGGTTAAATCGGGTGCTTCTATAAGTAGTGTAGATGCTGATGGAGTTTCTTCTTCAATGTTATTTTATGAAAAAATGCCTGGGTATGGAAGTATGGATGGTTGGATAGCAAAACAGAATGCTGTTTACATTGAGAAAGGTTTGCCTACTGAATTAATTATAAACCACAAGGGAAAAAGGCGAATAAAGTGATTTGCTTTTTGAAGAAATTTTTTAACCTGAATTTTTCATCTTCTGTTTGACCTTTTTAAAACTGGCTTTATAATTAATTTATAAATTGTCTTAGAGGTTTTTTATGAAGCTAAATGAAAAAAGTGTAAGAGAAGCTAGGGTTTCACCAGACACTGTTCCAAAAATAAATTCGCCTCTACCTATAGCAAAGTGGGATTACATAACCGCTCTAGCTTCACTAGTCCAAGCTTTAAATCCTGCTTTACCTAAATATTTAAGGGTTCAAAAAAGAGCAGTGATTGGGGAGGAAAACAAAAGTGCGTTTAGAATTGTGCTGGGAGATTGTTTAAAAAACCCCTTGGTTGAAAAAAATTTACTGTCGCGCCCTGGAACGGTTTCCCTGTTTGAATCTGTTGATTCTTTACTACCAAAAGGTGCGACAGGTTCACTTCTTGCCCCGATATACGATAACAAGGACGGCTTAGTAAATGTTAGGTCAATGGAAAAGCTCGTTTATGATGCTTTTAATTATGAAAAAAATAATGGGCAAGCAGGGCTTAATTTAATTACAGTTTTTGATGATGACAACGAGCACTCTGTTATCATTTCGGAAGATCAAGTTCCAGATCCGATGGCTTTTGCAAAAAATCCTGTCCTTGTTCATTGGGCTTTGGAAGGAATTTCAAAACAAAAGAATAGAGATGTGCTATCAGCAGACGATTTTTCATTTGATTGGGTGAAATCAATGCAGTTCGTCAGAGAGAGTTTAAAGAAGCCATACAAAGATGTGTCTGCAGAAGAAGCAAAAAAAACGCTAGAGAAAATAAAAGAGCTTGCTTCTTTTTCGGAATACCACCCAGAAAAAAGCTTGGACCACGGTTGGATTGCGTTTTCCCTAGCAAGTAAAAATCAAGATTGGACTGAGGTTTTAATTAAGGCAGGCTGCGACCCCCATGCAAATTATTTAGGCTCAAGACCGTTAGATTGGGCGGTGGCCAATAATTTTGGAAAAGCTATAAATATTCTTTCTGCTTCCAGTGTTTCAATGAATGTGTCAAGTGAAAATTGGCCGGGGGTTTTTGTTGATTCTGTTAAAAGACAGCTAGATAGTGACGGTGACGGGTATATTTCTCCGCTGTTAATGGCTTGTTATTTAAGGAATCACGAGGCTGTTTCTGCTTTATTGGCTAACGGCGCGCTTCCCGACAAAAATTCATTAAAGGGTGAGTGGCCGTTGAAAGTCGCCTGTCAATTAGGCGACGATTTTACGGCCAGGACTTTGTTAAGCTATGGTGCAAACCCAAGCAAAACGTCTAACGGGAACGAGTTTGCGGCGGCTTATATTCCACAAGGCGAGTTGTATGATGGAATGTTTGATTTTATAGAGAAAGTCCGTTTGGATGAAATAAAGCTAGAAATGAAATTGCCAGTTCAATACGCTTCACAAAATCAAGAACACGCTGATATCGCAGAATGGAATGCGACCTACGGAAAGAAACCCGGCAGGACTAGGTTTAAATAAGCACTAATTTAAATAGTTTTTGAGTATATTTTTTTTTCAGTATTGCTTCTTTGTTTTTTTTTGTTAATTTTCTTTTGTCTAAAAGAAAATTTGCTTGGTGTTTATAATGTTATCTTTTTCATTCTTGTTGTTTTTTCTATTAATTGTTTTAATTGTGGGTGCCATTTTTTATGGGCGCTTAAAATCAATTGAAAAAGAAAGGATAAAAAAATACTTAAAAAGAAAAGAGGAAAAAAATAAAAAATTATTTGAAGTAGAAAAACGAGTCCAAGAAAGTAAGCCGCAAATTGTAGAGCGTGAGGGAGTTCTTGTAAGATTAGCTCCAGTAAGATCTTCTTTGATTATGATTATAGAGCCTAATGATAATTTATTAAAGAAACTGGCGAAAATAATGCTGGAAAATAATTATGACGTTATTTTATGTAAGGGATCGCTGGAAGCTTGGAGAAAAATGCAAGGAACAAAGCCTGATTTGGTACTGGCAGACTGGGACAAAATGAATGATGAGGCAATTGATTTCTTAAGAAGAATCAGGTCTAATGTCCTTTTCGTGGAAATTCCGGTTATATTTTTAACTTCCTCATCACAAAGCCTAAAGAGTGTTTTGGTAGGGCAAAGAGAAGGAATAAATGGGATAGTCCAAAAGCCGTATCAAGAAGAAGTTCTAGTTAATCAAATATCCTATTTTTTAAATGAGTGATCGTGTTTCAATTATTTGTTTCTTAAAATAGCGTCTGAAAAATCATAAGACAAGAGTGAAAACAAAGATCACCGACCATGCAAAAAGACCATATTTAGCAATTTGCTCGCATGAAATTTAGGCAATTTAAGGCGCGAGAACAAAATTAAGTAGGTAAAAAAAAATAAAAATTAATTTTTAGAGAACATTGGTTTTAGTTAACGTTGTTAGGCAAGATTAAAATAAACCAAATTTAGTTTAGTTACGTTCTACGGTTTCTTTGTGCGTCAATAATGAATCTTTCTAAAGCCATTGCGTCCTTACCATTTAAGTTCACTAAAGATCCCATTAATAGTCCTTTATTCTCAGATTTAATTAATCTTCTCAAGAAAAAATCTGTTTTAATTTCGTGGGTGTCAGGAAGAACAAGTTCTGCTTCTTTAATTAAAGATCCAACACTGAAGTTAGGAAAGTAGGATAACGAGGTTTCTGCTTTTATCCCACCTAAACTAATATTCAACACATCACACCTTAAATTTGGTTGGTTTTTTTGTGAATACGCAAAGGTTTCATTAGAACATTTATCTATGTTAATTTGTAGGTAAGATTTTTTAAATGGCAGAATGTTGACTCTAAAATGTTCTCTTCTTTGTTGATAGAGACAAGACCACTCCTTGATCAAAATAAGTTTTTTTGAAAAATCAAAAGTACACTTGTTAACAATTATTTTTAAGGGAATTTTGTTGATCTCACCAGATATCTCAAATTCACCATTAAGATCTTCCGCGTCTATGCCGATAGGCAAATCGAAAAGCAGCCCTAAATTCTGGCAATCAACAAAAAAAGTCAATCCAATATTTATGTAGTGGTTGTTTTTTTTACTTTCTATTTTCCACCAAGGGTTTGTTTCTTTGGTTTTTTTTATATAGGCAATTGCGTCTTTTAGTTTTAGCCACTCACCACCATATTCTTCCATTCCGTTTATCCATAGTTTTTATGGACTTTAATATTTTTTCACTTTGTGTCAATTTGTTTTGTTTTCAAAAAAGTGTTGTTTTTTTTTACTATTTTTTGATACACTAAAACAGCGTTGTTTTTATTGTTGTTTTTTTACAAGGAAATTATATGAGTGATAATGGTTTTGTTGGTCCGATCCGTCCGAATGAAGAAGCTAAAAAAATGTTAAGTAGGGTGTTCAATAAATCTGAAGACTCAAGACCGTTTATTACAGTAACAGTAGAAGAACTACTATACGAGGTTTCGTCAGAGGGTAGGATTATACAAATACTGACTGATTCCGACGTTAATATTGATCAGGTGAGAACAGAACTTCTAAAATACATCAGTAAACTCCCAAGAAAAAAAAGTTTAAGAAGTGAAAAAGAAGGAGAGAGGGGTGCGGCATTAAAAAAGCCGCAAAGACAAGAGGATGCGCTTGTAACCTTGGTTGTGGAAAATGTTGTTCAAAATTGTTTTATTTCAAAAGTGAGCACCTTTAGGCTTGAAGATATCGTCCTTTCTATTGCTTTCCTAGACCCCGCCGAGGTCTCTGCTGCCGCCATTTTAGAAAGGGGCGGGCTAAATCGTGAAAAGCTTTTCAGGAAGGTGATGCCGCGCATTGAGGAAGGGCAGGAAGTAAAAACTTTGTCGGCTAACACTATCAATAAGGTGTTTAACAGTAGTAAAAATAAACAACCACAAAAACCCACAGAAGCTTCTTCTTTAGACTTTCAAAAGCCGACTTTAATTCAAAACAGGAGGCCTGGAGACAATACTGTATTCATTCAGTCAGTTGAGGATATTGTTAAAAAAATGCCTAGCAGAGAGTGGATTAATGAAACCATTTGGAGTAGGAGTGATATTGAAAATCAAATTTTTAAAGTTTTAAGGTGCCGCCGTCGATCTAATGTGATCCTTGTGGGTGAGTCGGGGGTTGGTAAAACCACGTTAATGGAAAGCGTAGCTAGAATTCTTAACGATAACGTCCACGGCAACGAAAAATTAAGGGGCCCGGTTTTCAGTTTGGACATTAACTCGCTCTTTGCAGGAACAGCGTATCGCGGCGACGTTGAAAAGAAGACAAAAATGATTGTCCAATATTTAGAAAGCCTTCCTCCATCAGTAATTTTTCTGGATGATTTCAGTGTTTCATCTACCCAAAATCAAACTTCTGAGGTTATTGGAGTGTTAAAGGACGCCATGCGGAAAGGATGTTCCAGGGTTATTATTTCGGTAACTCCTGATAGGCTTAGAAATCTAAAAGAAAAAGATTTAAGTTTTTCACAAAAATTCCAAGAGGTTTGGATTGAAGAACCGTCGATGAAGGAAACGAAAAGCATTTTAATGTCAGGAATTAAGAATTATGAAGAATTTCATAATGTTTCCTATAAAGAGGAGGTCTTGGATAAAGCATTAATTTGGGCAGATAGGTACATGAAAGACAGAAGGTTTCCTGAAAAAATTTTTCAAATTATAGATGAATCAGGGGTCAGTGTTTCAATGAAAGGTGAGCGCGTCTGTGACTTCAAGGACATAGCAGAAACTGTGTCAAGAATGTCTCGTGTTGATTATGAAACCCTAACTGCAAGCGACCTGTCGTCAGTTAAAGCGCTAGAGAAGTCGCTAAAAGAAACGATTGTCTGTCAAGACGAGGCGATTAGCTCTATTGTTGATCTTGTAAGACTGAACAAAGCAGGTCTTGGGCGGGGTGGAAGGGATAAGCCAATAGGTTGCTTGCTGTTTGCTGGACCAACAGGTGTAGGTAAAACGGAGCTTTCAAGGCAGCTTGCTGGTTTTATGGGAGTATCAGTGGCTCGCTTCGATATGTCGGAGTACTCTGAGCCACACAGCATTTCAAAATTAATCGGAGCCCCTCCGGGTTATATTGGTCATCAAAATACGGGTCAGCTTTCTGAAAAGATTAGCAAAAACCCCAGGGCGGTTATTATATTTGATGAGTTTGAAAAGGCGCACCCTCAAATTCATCAAATTTTACTTCAGATGATGGATTATGGTTTTTTCACTGATGGTAAAGGTAAAGAAGTGGACGTTAGGCAAACCATTATTATCCTGACATCCAATGTTGGGGTTTTTGAATCTGATAAGCAGTCAATAGGGTTTACTAGTAGAAACGACGATGCTTCGAAGAAAGAGAGGCGCATTGTAGCAATTGAAAACATGATTGCCCCAGAGTTTAGAAACAGGTTGGATAAAATTGTTTTATTCAATAGCTTAGATAAAGATAGTCTTGTTAAAGTTGTTCACAAACAGTTGAACTGCTTAAATCAACAAGCAAAAGAAAGGAATGTAAGTCTCCTGTTTACAGACAAGCTGATTGATATGTTAACTGTGCGAGGTTACAACCCGAAGATGGGTGCTAGACCACTACAGAGATTAATTGAAAAAGAGGTTGCTTTAAATATTTCAGATATTCTTTTGGAAGCGCAAGAGGGTGGGGTTATTGCTGTTGATTTCTCACAAGAAAAAGGTGTTTTTTCAAAGCTTATTGAAGCCGATTGAGTTGTACCAATTTGACATATAAAAATAGAGCCATATAAAAAATAAACTACAAAATCTTTAAATAAATGAAAAAACCTGTCAACCTACCTCTAAAAGAGGGCTCAAAAATTGGTAGATACACAGTCATCAGAAAGTTGTCTTCTGGTGGCTTTGGAATAGTTTATTTAGCAACCAGAGAAGACGGACAACCTGTTGCGATAAAAGAATTTTTACCTCAGCATATTCCTTGTAGGTATTCAAAAGAATCGACTGAAATAAAAATTACAGATGAAAAAGATATCATGCGATTCAAAGAGGGGCTCGACGCTTTTTTTAAGGAAGCCGACACCCTGGCAAAAATAAACGACGAGAGAGTGATTGCGGTTTGGGATGTGTTTGCGGCTAATAGCACTGGTTATTTTGTCATGCCGGTTGAAAAAGGATGTACGCTTCACACTCTTTTAAAGCAGTCGGGCAGGATGGGTGATTCTACTGCTCAAAGATTTTTTATTGAGGCGTCGCAAGGGGTAAAGGCGCTCCATGAAAAAGGATTGTTACATTTAGATCTGAAGCCTGGAAATTTATGGGTAAGACCGGATGGCTCGCTGGTAGTTCTTGATTTGGGTGCTTCTAGATGGGTTGACGATGAAGCAAGAAGCACTCAATTAGCAAAAACTCCAGGTTTTGCTGCTCCAGAACAGTATGGAATTAAAAATCTTCACAGAATAAGTGAAAAAACAGATATTTACGGGTTAGCTGCCAGTTTATACAATTGTCTTGAGGGCGCTCCACCGCCTGCGTTCCCTAAAAGAGATGAGGGTGCTCTTTTATCTGTAAGCAGGTTGGGTCAAAGAAACCATGAATTACTTAATGTTATTGATAAGGGGATGGCTATAAATCCTGAACATCGTTACCAAAATATGGAAGAAGTCTTGGTTGCTCTACAGTCCTTGCCGAGATTACGCGATGACTTATACGAAAGAAGAGATCCTTTCAAAACAACAAGAAGAAATTGGAAGATCCTCTCCGGCGACTAATTTTTTCAACACTCTTTTTGTTTATTTTTTTTATGTTAGAATAACTATATTAATGTTTTTACATAGGTGAATAAATGAGCAAAGTGTTACATCCTCCCACATCAAATGAAATAGATGGCATCCCAGGCAATGATAAAGGTGGTACTTTACAAGCGACTTGGGCGTATGAATACGATCTGAAAGAAGTCCTTAAGTGGATGAAGCAGGATATCTATGTAACTAACGATGAAGGGGTAAAAGTAGAGGTGCCACGATTTGGACTTCTAACTCTTCTTCTAAGATCTACCCCTGTGCTAATGTTTGATCATCCGGTTTTGAAACAGCACTTCGGCACTACTGCCTGCACAGATGGCATCAATATCTTCTTTTGCGAAGATTTGTATAAAAAAGTTGTCGCCGAGGAGCTAGAAAGCGGAGACTCAAAAAGCGGAATTGTCCCTGTCATTTTACATGAGTTAATGCATAAACTAAAAGACCATTGTGATAGAATGCATGCTTTTACCCCAACAGAATCAAATATTGCTACGGATAGGCATATTAACTCGCTGCTTCAAATTTCTTATCCTGAAATTAAGTGGGTAGAACATTTGACAAGAATGTGTATTTCATTCAGGCCGGGTGAAAAAGAAAGGTATTCCACTCTATCCGAAGAAACCATTGCTAGGCAGGTTAGAGAGGAAAACCAACTAAAAAGAAAAAACCCAAAGCAAAACAGCAACCAACAAGACAGTCAACCACAGCAGCCTGGTCAAAAAGGCAAAAAGAATCAAGAAAATCAGCAAAAGGGAGGCGGCAAGGGTGATCAAAAACCGCAACCGGGACAACCGGGACAACAAGGTCAGGGTGGTGTTGGCGAACAGAACCAGGGCGACGAACACACTGATCCGGGTTCGGAACAAAAAAACTCAAGTGAACAAGGCAATAAGAGTGACAAGGGCAGTAAAGGAGACAATCAGCAACAAGGTTCTGATTTTGGTGCCGAAGGCGACAATCACTTTCACACCATCAAGGATACTATTGAGGCTTTTAAGGATGCGGGACTTGAGGAGCATCTAGAAAGATTAAGTTTACCTTCTAATGCTGATGATGTTGAACAAATTGGCGCTGTGAAGGAGGCTGAAAAGTTGAGAAAAGTCGACGCTGTAAACAGAGGTGCCGATTATCAAAGACAAGCATCTGGAAGAATGCCCGGGGGGCCTGTTCTCGATGCTGCAAAAGAGTATGTCAAGGGGTTTTCGAAAGGTAAAATAACCTGGCAAATGGCTGTCAGAAAAGCCGTTCATGGAGATGGAATGAAGTTCCAATATACAATGGATGATCCCGGCCCTTACTTTGTGATGGATGAGGTAACCGAGTTGATAGGAAATCCGCTCTATATTGGTGCTGAAATTCCCGCTAAATCAAACAACGTGTTCGTTTTCCTGTTTGACACATCGGGTTCTGTAAGCCGCGCTGATTTGGTTGCCGGACTGAGTGAGGCGATGACTTGTAAAAGAGGCAACTCCTCCAACGACGAGGCCTCGGAAATTGTTATTCTTTTTGCTGACACAGAACTGCGCGACGGGTACATTGAGGTTAATGAGGAAAATTATAATGATGTTATGAAAAACGGTATTAATGTATTTGGCCGTGGTGGCACTGATTTAAACGAAGCGTTGCGTAGCGCTATGTGTCACCCTGTGGTAAAGAAAAAGAAAATTGAAGGCATTGTTTTTGTGACCGACGGCTATGACACGCCACCAACAAAAGCAAGTCTTGGGTTGGGAGACAAGCAGGATATGAGAATTGTTTATCTAATTGTTCCAGGCGGGCAAGATCCGGCAAGTATGGAAAATTTCTATAGAACAGTTTCAGAGTATTCCACTGTTGTTCCTATTAGAGAGGGTGTTGAGGTTGATATGTCAATTGATGGATTAAGAAAAAACAACAAGTCACCAAATTCTACAAAAGCAGGTTCAAAAGGTAAGTTTTAATTTAAAACACCACTTGCGAGGTTTCAAATACAAGTTAAAATATATCAACAACAACAAATATAAATAAATCACATAAATTCAGCAACAAAGGAAAGCGTAAATGAGTACAGATAAAATACCTTTAACCATTGAAAAAATCACAGATATGGCGAAAAGTTTAGGGCTTCCATCTATCACCACAGAAGAAGCCATTGAAATAGCAAAGCATGATATTCTTTTAAAAGCTTGCTATAAAAAAAGCAGTATTTCTGTTAAAGCAAGAGAGGTTTACAAAGAGTGGTACAACACCCAACCTCTAGAAAACGATAATAAAGTGATTTCGTCAGGGTTCCATGGTCCGCCTGGGCATGGAAAAACAACAGCCTTCAAAAAAGCTGCACAAGAGGTGAGTAGTGCTCTTGGACTTATCTATGTAGAGAACCCGCCAGACTCATTTGGTGTCAACCAAGACGCTAATGAAATGATTTTAAGACTAGAAAAAAGAAAGAACTTTCTTTTAGATGAAGCGGCAGGCTTCCAAAGCAAGGACTTAGCCTCACAAATCAAAGAAATAAATACACAAATTCAATCTTTTAAAGAGGTTTTGATGGATGATTTGTCAAAATACTTTATTTTTGTTTCACAAGAGTTTGCTGGTGAAACGTCCTCTGTTACGCTATCTGGCATAGTAACAAAGGTAAAAGAAAATGATACAGAGTACATGGGAAAACTTTTCATGAAGAGATTCTTGCTTGCTCAAAAGGCAGGCATGGGTGCAATAATTTGCGACGATCTGTCGAACGCTACACCGTCTGTACAAAACGCCACCATGTCACTTTTTGAGGAGGGGCGCTACCAAGGGTTAGATGCCAGAGATGTTTACACTTGCCTAACAGGCAACCTTGGTGCGTTGGACGGCACAAACACGTTCTCTGAGGGTACTGCCTTGCGTGGGCGCGTCCAAAGCTACCTGGTTTACGACACTATTGAAAATTTCAACTTCCGCAACTTAAAAAAATACAAAGATAACATTGGTGATTGCGGCGTTTCCATATTCCTCGAATTGAAACCGGAATCTTTTTCGGTGCTGGCGGATAAAAACAAGAAAGGTGGGTTTGAGGCACCCCGCAATTGGGAAAACGCCATTCGCTCTGTAAGGCACCTGATCAACGCCAACGGTGGAGTGCCAACAGGTAATAATGCAAATCCGCCTTGGTTGCCGGTTCTACAAAAGAAGGTTTCGGCCTTCTTAGGCCCAGAAGCTGCATTGTCCTTTCATAGCTTCACGGTGTCAATGCTGCAGTCAGCAATCCCAATAGCAGCATCTGCGATGCTGAAAGGGAAGCTTGATGAGCAAGCTCTTAAAGATAAGCTGGGTTCTGGGCACGGGGCGTCGTCGCACGAGTTCCAATATCAGTTTGGTGTCGCTTTAGCTCAGTATGCCGCCATTAGAATTAACAATGATGATGGTAAAATAGATGAAGCTATGAGGTTGTTTGCGAGAGCTATATTAAAATGTCCAGTGGATTCGGTCGTCACGCATTCAATAAACGAACTAAAAAGGCGCTTAGCTTACCAGTTTGAACACCTGGTTGAACCGTCGAGTATTTCTGACGACAAGAGAGTCAGTAGAATATTAAATTTCAACACTAAGCAAGCAATCACTTCGGCATTTAACAGCGACCCGCAGTGCCGCGGAAGCAACCAGGTTGAGGATATTATAAACGCCTTAGTCAATCTAGATAAGAGCAGTGCTGGATTATTGAGAAGCACAAGAACAGCAAAATAATTGAAGCTGTTTGGATAGCGTTTTTTAAATTAAACCCGACTAAGAAATTAGTCGGGTTACTTCTTTATCGCTTTCAGTTTAAATCATGATTTAAACTGTTTCATTTTAAATAGTAACACCCACAGATTGTTGTGTTGAATTATTTCACTTAGAGTAAATTTTTTGATACTCATCATAAGAAGAATCGTCAAGCCAATTTTTCATTCTTCTATTTATAACGTTAAATGTGATGTTGCCGGGATCGTTGTGTAAATATTTGTCAAATTTACTTAACAAATCAGGTTTTTTTTCTTTAATCCATATTCTAACACACTCTATGTCTTTTTCAGAGATAGGTAGTTCCTTCAGATCCTCCAAGATTGCTTTTTTATTAGGCGGTTTAACCCCTGCTCTTCTAGCCATTGAAATTTCATTTTCTGAAATTTGAATTTGTTTTGCTAATTCATTAGCAGATTCTTTTAATTCATCATCGTCAAGCTTTTGGCTGTGTACAATCGCAGATAAGGCCAGATGCCTGTCGCTCATAAGAGATTCAGCGCTTATCATACACCCGGTTGTTCTGTGATAATGCCTAGAAAAAGCTAAGGCTTGAAGTTGAATTCGCTCACTCATTGTTTTTTCTTTTGTTTATTTTAAAAACAATATGTTTTTTTTTAAATCAGTCAAATGTTTTTTTGTTGTTTTATAACAATCCAACCCAATGGTTTCCGCTCATCTCAATCCGCTAAAGCGTGTACTGTGCCTAAGATTTCATATTCAGTGCCTAGTGCGGACGCCAGTGGTTGTAGTGCTAGATCAGGCTACCGGTTGTGCTTGTTAGCCGTGCCTACAGGGCTTGCCAAGCCTCGTGTCTCAATGTGGGCTATGCGTTGCGTTGCGTTGCGTTAGTTGTTCGCGGAAAAACAAATATAAAGATAATCAGTCTCTTTGCGTGCAGTGGTGCGCGCGACCTAGGGTTGTAGCACCCAGGGTTTGATGTCATTGTTGCCAATGAACCACTCGGAGGAAGTGCCGAAGTGTTTAAGTATAACTGCCCAGAAGTTCATGTGGATGTTAGAAATATATTGGAAAAAATACCTGAGATCTTAAAGGCAACTCAAAATCGCCTAGACGGAGGTTCTTTAGATGTTGTTTTTGCAACTCTTCCTCACCAAAACACATTGAAGAATGGGGGGTAAATTTTTAAGTCTATTTCGACAAGGACTTCAAAGTGCGGTAGACTCAAGAAACCTTTTAGTCGTGCCCACAATCGAAGTCCAGAAAAATATTCCGCTTTCTTCCAGCCCTGTTAAACGAAAGAGGGTAAAACAGGTTTTCTGCGCCACACAGGAGGGGGTGAGAATTTTGTTTGCAGTTTTATAAGAACTCTGTTTTCGTATTCTTTCATGAGTTTCACACAGCACCAGTCTTCTTTAACCACCACCAAATTTCGATACACCTCACTACCTCCAAAAGTGCGGTATAGTTTAAGCGCTTGCTGTTCTTCAGTACTCCACTTTTTTCTTTTTTTGGTTGTTCTATTCTCCAATCGCTCTCTATTATAGTATCGCACCACACCATCCATCACCCGTTCCATTTGCCTAACACGACATCCATCGGTTCCTCCCAAGAAAAGCGTCTCCTGATCAGGAGTTCGTTGGATCGTTACATTTTTTGTTGTTTTTTTAAATTTTTCACAAAAATGTATTGTATTTTTATTTTTTTTTAGTGTATGATATAGTTAATGAAATTATAAATTTCAGAAAATAAACCCCAATTTAATAAATAAGAGAACCCCTATGAGTTATAAAAAAATATCCAACCCCAACGCTAGCAGTGTTATTAACGTGTTTGCGAAGAGAGCACAAGGTGCCACCAACAAGTCGCAGGCAATTCCAAGAATTATTGAAGTAGAAAGTTTCGACACGTCCAAAAGGGTGTTGATTGGTAAAGAGGTTGAAAAAGGATGGAAGGTAGAATTCTCCATCGCCGCATCCGCATTCGCCGAGCACGAGGCAAGAGAAGGTAGACGTATTCGTGAGGGTGGCGAAACCCCAAAATATGTTGGTCATAATATTGATGAAAGAATGGCTAAAAACATTGGTAAAGGTGAGTGGGTTGTTATTGAAGACACTGTTATAACCAAGAAGGTTGCTGAGGGACACTACTTAATGGAAGGCGGCTACCTCCATGCGGCCACAGATAGTAATCCTGAAAAAGTGTATAGAGGGTTTGTTACCGTACAGCCAGGAACAGACGTTAACATTCCCCGCGGCAAGTTTTTGCTTGATTGGAAGCCTGGGTTGAGAGTTAATGTTAACAACGAAGACGGCATGAATGAGGTTGGTGATTTGTTAGACAATGCCATTCTGAAAAGGAGTGAGGGTGCTCCTTCTATGGGTTATTGTTTGCTTGCTATGGTTCCAAAGTTTGATGATAAGCAAAACAAATACTATGTTCCCGTTGATATAGTCAGCCCTCGCGAGTGGCACCGCGCACAGAAAGACGAAAAAGGTGCTGTTGTTGTTGAGGGCAGGCCGTTCAATGGCGATGATCTTTTTGAAGACGCAAGCTCTTACCTTTCTTACTTGAAAAAGGATAACGGAACAGGTGTTCCTCAAATTGATGTTATTAAAAAAACCCTTGGTTTGAGCAAGGAAGAGGTAGACGGGTTGACTGTTGAAGTGCAAGCTTACAGGAAGCTTCTTTTGTCAAGCAAGTCTAGGCAGTTTGCTATCTCATCTAATCCCAAACACCCATTCCATCAAATGATCATGTCTTCTGCCAAAGAAGCTGTGACAGATGAAAGTCCAGGTTGGGAAACTGGCGTTGGCGGGTGCCGTGCGATTATTGAGTTGACCTCTGATAAAGTTTCTCCAGATCCGTCAGACAAAACAAGAAACATCATTGAAGCAAGAAACCTTGTAAGCCGTTTCTCTTACAGCTACGTAGCACACATTTTTTCTCTCTTACCGTCATCTGATGGTAGTCGTTGTCGAGTTCACCCAAGCCTTGACATCATCAAGCCAGCCAGTCCTGAAAATGCAGCATTAGCAGGCGCTTCTCTTGCCGCTAAGGATTCTTCAATGGGGCTTGATTTGGGGCAGGCTCAAGAAAACAAAAACCACTATGACGGCGTTTTTGAAACGGGACAACCAAAACAAGCACACGCACAGCCTAGCGCTTTTGCGAAGTCCCACGATCCATTTGCTGAGGACGATGACACCCCTGAGAGACCCAAACTTTCTATAAAAGAACCCGACGCATTCACGTCCAGCGACCTATTCGCTGCCGCCCCCCCTTCCGAGAGCCCCGCGCCGCCAACGGAAGAGCCAGGGTCTGGATTCCAACCTGGTGCAGGGTCCACAAGAAGAAGGTCTTTTATCACAAACAAGTAATGTCTGTGTTTGGCTTGATTAATTAAGTTTTTTAATTAGCCTTATTAAACAAAAAGAGCAGTTGAGGCTGCTCTTTTTGTTTCTAGTAATAAGGTAATGTTGGCTTGTTGATTTTATTTTTATTTCATTGATAATTAGATTTAGGAATTGTCCTAATAACAGGAGTTTTTAAATGAAAATTTTAGTTCGCTCTGACAGCACTTTGCACATCTCGCAAGATTACCAAGAAAAAATCAAAGAAATGGTTTCTGAAAGGCTTTCTAGGTATAAAAACAGAATTACAAACGTATCCGTCCACGTCAAGGATGAAAATGGAGAAAAGGTGGGGGCAGATGACAAGCATTGTTTTGTGGAGGTTCGTTTAGTCACCCAGTCGCACCCAATAACCTCCAATCACGAGAGTGAAAGTTTTGACAAATCTGTCGATTTGTCTTTAAAGAAAATGAGGCAGATTTTAACAGAGCATTTTGATAGAAAGAGAGACATTCAAAAGAAAAAATCGTTGAAACAAATGAGTAAAACAATGTAGTGTGCTTTTTTATTTTTAATAAAAACAAATAAAAAGAGAAGCCGAAAGCTTCTCTTTTTATTTGTTAAAATTTTAAATTCTTTTTTATTCTAACAAGTTGCTTCTTTTTTATTAGCAGCGCAAAAATGTATCTATTAAATTTAACTTTGTTTTGGTAAAAAGGTTTGGTTAAGCTTGTCTTGTCTCAAAGGTTGCTGTTTTATTTTTAGTTTTGTATCTTGCTTTAAATTTGACCTTTTACTTTTTTTTTGGTAAATTGCTAGGTCGTTTTTAAATCAAAAAACAAATGATTGAAGAAGATAAAAAGTGGTTAAATCCGTGGGGGGAGTGGGTGAAAGAAACATCCATCGGTGAGCGGTGGGTGGCTGTTCATGATGGGTGGATAAAGGAAGAAAAGGGTGCGTTGTCGTCCAGGTTCTTAAGGGTGTCGGGCGCGTCGGATTTGGACCTACTTGTATCGAGTTGGCGTTCTGAAGAGGTTGTTAAGAGCTACCATTCGAAGCCTGAGGTTGCTTTCAGTGTATGGTTTTCCCCTTGCCACACCCCAACAGAATGTTTTGACACCAAAAACCACCCTGAAAAGTTCAGGGTGGTCAACGAACTAATCGATCAGCGCTCCTTCTCTATTCATATTTGTCGTGCGCAGCAAAAAGAAGAGGTTTCAGGGTGGGAAAAAATAATAAAAAAATCAATACCGTCAACCTCAATTCCGTGGGGTGTTCTTTGGGGTTTAATTGAAAAGTGGACTGTTTTGCCTAACCGTGAGGTAGTAGAGTTGGGCGTTAAAAATCCCTGGTATTCTGTTTCAATAAGAGAAGAGTTTGCCAAGCGTTATTCTTTAACCACCGAAAGTAGAGTGCGAGGAACGCCTACCCATTTGTTAACAAGGTGGCCTGCGCCGCCATCAAAGAACAATCTGCTAGCAATAAAATTTAAAAAAGATTTGATAGACAGGGTGTCCGATGATACGAGGGTGATTCTTTGGGGTAATAATTGGGACGAAGGCTTGTGTTCGCCCGAAGAGATGGTTGAGTGGTCTATTCAAGCACTACTTTTTGATGGTGTTATTGTTTGGGATTCAACCAGCAAAAGTAACACTATTATGGCTTCTTTGAGAAAAAATTTGAATAAAAAAGGTGTTGTTTGGACAACAAAAATCATTCAAGATGAGAAAAGTTGTTGTGCGTACCTGTGGGAAAAAGGGGTTAAAGGTGGAGATTTGAATGATGAACTAACTGTTTCAATCGATTTGAATGATTGGTGCAAATCTTGGTCAAGACCTTTAGAAATAAAGCCTGATGTTAGAACGTTGTTGGATGGTAGGGTGAGAATGCCGCTGTCTAACGGAGAAGAAAGCGAGGCTTGGGCACCAATAAGGCTTGCTTATGCTATGAGTACTGCGTTGGCGAGGCTGAAAAAAACCGTGAGTGATCCCTGGGCTGAGGTCGCAAAAGAGATGGGGTTTAAAAAATCAAAGGTTCTTGATGTTCTTTCACCAGAGCAGCTTGATGCGGTTTTTCTTGCTATTAATAATTTCAACAGTAAAAGCCCGCATTCATTAATTACAGATCAGACAGGTTTTGGTAAAGGAAGAATGTTGGCTTCTTTGGTTTACATAGGAATAAAAAGAGGAAAGAATGTGTTGTTTGTGACTGAAAATGACACGCTGTTTTCTGATTTCTACAGAGATTTAACTGATGTGGTCGGTGAAGAAAATATCCCAGAAGTGTTTTTGGTTCACAACACAGCAAAGGTATTTAATCAAAAAGGTCAAATTGTTGTGAAGGATAAGTTCAAGGATTATTCGGCAGAGCTAGATAATAAAAAATCCAGGCTATTCATGTCTACCTATGCTCAGTTTGGAAGAAAACAAGATAAGGTAAAGGTAGACTGGTTGAGGAAAAATTTAAATGAAGGTTGTTGGATTGTGTTAGATGAGGTTCACAAGGCTTCTGGCGATTCACAGTCTGGTGAATTTTTAGGTGATCTCGTTTCGTTTTCTTCAGGCACAGTTTCATCCTCTGCGACGTTTGCAAAACAAGCTAAAAACATGTCATTTTTCATGCCGTATATGCCGGGTTCAAAGGAGCACAAAAAGCGTTTAATTCAAGCGTTATCAGAAGAGCAAGGGGGTTCTGATCTGCTTCGCAGCCTCTTAACTGAAGGGTTGGCTTTAGATGGAAAATTAGTGAGAAGAGAACACCCGCCGGTTCCGCCGCCAATGCCGATATGGATTTCTGTGGAAGAAAATGAAAAACAAATCATGTCGGCGTTCTCTGATGTGGTAAGGAATATGTATTCATTAATTTCAACCACTGAAGTTTTAATGGGTTTACCACCGGGAAATGCCTGGCAAAAATTTGGTGCGGGACTCTCTCGTGCTTCAAGAGAGTTTTCCATTTTCTTAAAAGTTGATTATTTGGTCAAGCACATAAAAGAATTATTAGATCAAGGCATAAGACCGGTGGTTGGTATTGATAGCACACTTGAGAATGCGTTAAAAATGGCAGCAGGACTTATCGAGAATGAGAACTTCAATGATGAGGAGGAGGACGCCGCCGTATCTGAGGTTTCAGAAGAAATAAAGAGTAAAAAAGAAAAGACTACGGTTAATTGGCGGTGGGGCCCACATTGGAAATATCGTTGGATGCCGTGGATTATTGCTTGCGAATCGTGTGAAATAAAAAATATCATCCAGTCTCACCCACAGCGCGGAAAATGGGAGCAAGCGTTAGCAGACGCCAAAAAAAGTTTAGAGAAGTTGCCGAATTGGTCAATGTCTCCAATTGATGAAATAAGACATAGATTGTCATTACTTGGGATTTCATCTTGTGAAGTTTCAGGAAGAAAATGGGGTTTAAAGTTTGGTGATAGTGTTGATATCGCCCGTGTAAACAACAAGGAAAAAACCAAAACCATTCAGTCGTTCAATGATGGGGTTTATGATGTTATATTCATCACGCGCTCTGGCTCTGTAGGTGTTAGTTTACATGCGAGTAAGACGTTTAAAGATCAAAGGCAGCGCTGTTTGATTGAGTGGGATATCTCAAACGATCCTGTTGTGCGCGTTCAGTTTTGGGGGCGAGTAAGAAGGAGAGACCAGTTATCAGAACCTTTGTTTCACAGCTTGTCATTTAATTTACCGAGTGAAATAAGGAGACAAGAAAAGGAAGAGAGAAAAAGGTTGAAATTGGGTGCCCACGCAGGAACCGCAGAGAAATCAGATTATATTCCGTGGGTTTCCAAGTATGGTGAAAGGGTTGTTCACGAGTGGAGCCTAGATAATCCTTCTTTAGCAAAGCAAATGGGCGTCTATTGGCCAATTTTAGATAATGAATTTGGAAAAGTTGATCGTGCCCTAATGCGCTCCTGGGTTTTAAGTGACAATGACAGAGAGAAGTTAGTTTCACTGATTTCAAGAGGCGTTTCAATGATTCAATTGCCTTTTGTGCCAACAGAAAAGAGGTGGCGATCTGTAAGAGAGCGGTGGTGGGGCGGTCCTTTGGGACAGCTTCTTTCGCCCATGGAGAGTTTGAAAGACGAGCGTTTGAGGTTGGTTGAAAGGGTCAGTGTTTCTGTTGACGTTGCAGATATAGAAAAAGTTAAGTTGTTATTGAAAGAGGCAAAAAACCAGGGGTTTGATGGAAGCAATTTGAGAAATGAGTGGTCTAAAAAAGGGGTTGCTGGTGCTTTTACTGGAGAGTGGTTGAAGATCCATTTGAAAAAAATAGAGCCGTGGAAAATTGGTGATTGTTTTAAGAGGGTTTGGAGCAGCTTCGGGCTGCGCGAGGCTCTTTTCTTGGGTTTTGATATGCCAGCAGAACAAGAGTTTTGGGCACCTAGTCAAATAGGAGTCAATGTGTGGGTTGTAGGGTGTTTATTCCCTAGTAGGATACCTTTGGATTTATTGATGGAGGGCGAGTTGCATGTTGAAAGTGGGATGGATGGAAGAAAGTTTATCCATCCTCCGTATCCCTTGAAGCGCTATACAGTTGAAGGGAATCCTGTGTTAGCCGCTGAGTGGGGGCAACGGTGGAGGATGGGTGAGGTTAAAATGATTGATACTGTTGAGGAGGGTGAAAGGTTAGCGTGGTTGTTGCCTGAAGTGTTTAGTTGGGAAAAATGTTTAAGGCTGCCCCGCGATCTTCCTGGTGTTGATGGAGTAAGGAAGTTTTGGATGTCCAATCCTAACGAGCCTGTTTTCGCCGCCCTACCAGCAGGTCAAGATGTTAGGTTGTATCAAGTTTCTAATGGATACATTTTAGATTTTTCAAATTTTTCTTATATAGAGGCTGAAAAAACTTGGTTTGACTATGCTATAAAGAAGCATTGTGAAAGGTTTAATCGTGTTAATGGGCGTGTAAAAATGACAATTCCATTAAAAAAAATCATTTACTTTCTCGAAGCGTTGAAAAACCGTGGTGTGCATTGGCGTTGCGACTGCGCGTTTGAAAACTGGTTGATGGATTACTGGAGGAGAAAATGAGCTAAAGGTTTTTTATGGAAGAAATGAAGCATTGTGAAAGTTGACGTGTATACGGCTTGTTGTCAAAGTGAACCAGTTTTAATTTTGTATGCTGTATAATCTATATTTTCGGTTTAACTACTAATAAACAAAAAAATTCTTTATCATGAGAGACAAGACTTTAACAGTGTTTAAGGTTAAAAAAGTTTAAGTTGTTGTTAAAGTAAACCAATAATTTTATTAAAATAACAGCTTGTTTTAGCAATAGCTAAGGAGGGGGAATCAAATAAAATCTTAGGTTGGGAAGTTTTAAGATTAGAAAAAATTATGAGAGCTTGCTTTTTTTTCTAATCTAAACCAACTCAATTCCTCAGGTTCCTCGCAGCAGTTTAGTGTTTTTTCCACCAACGCATCGTATTCCTCCCTTTTGTAGGGGTGCTTTCTTCGTCTGTTAGCTGCGTCATCTTCAATGCGCTTAGCGTCAGTGTGCCCAAATTCAGGGATTTTAGTCATTGCAATTCCTTTTTCAGTCAATGAAAGAGGCTCAAATCCAAAACTGTTATACCACCTCACCAAATCATAGGGATTCGGGTCGCTTGGTTTGTCTGTGGGGTCAGCTAACAAATCAACGGTTAGCTTGTGCTTGTTTGCGTAGGCGATAATATGAGACATGCAAGCGCCACCCTTTCCTCGGTGTTGGGGGTCAACATAAATTTTCTCAATCCAAAGAAAGCCGTTTTCTACTGTAAATTCAAATTTTGTTTTTGGAGGAAATTTCATGTTTTTAATTTTTTTTAATTCCTCTTGATGCTTCCTGTCAATCATACACGCTCTCACAAAGTGTTAATTTATATTCATAATTTTATTTTATTTTTTAAAAATGTGTTTCTTTTTTTTTTAAATAATACTTTGTAAGCGGGTAGGGTTATTCAGGTTCTTTAAAAATCTATTGTTGCTTTTTGGCTTGTGTATCTTTAAAGTTTTCAGTGTTGATTTTTTAGAATACAATTTCAATTTTTCTTTGTTTAGAAAAATAATTCAAGAATATTTAAACTGTTTATTTTGAATGTTTTTTTAAATATGTAAAGTGTTGCAATTAAGTTTTAAAAGTGTGCATGTGTATATACTGAAGGCGTGTTTGTGTTTATTTTTATTTTTTATACAGTTTTATTTTTTGAGTTCTATTAAGTGTTCTTCGCAGTTTTTTGGGGGTTTTAGTCAAACTAATAAATACAAGTTCTTGTTAACAGTTTTTAAGGTTATTTTTATTTTTAGTCTAAACCATTTTTCTTAATTAAAGCGTCAAATGTTTTCAACATACCCGTCTGGCGGATACATTCAGTGCTAATTCTGCTGTAAACTACTGGAAGAAGTGGGGTGTTGCCGGGTAAATTTTTATCTTCAATAATAGCAGATATTAAGTCCAACATTAAAGCGTTGTTGTTTAAGTTTTTATAAACACATTCTTTGTGTTTTTTGTTGGTTTTTGTGATAGAAATAAAAAGCGCCGCCTCCTCAGTGCCAGTGTTTTTATAGTGTTTAATTTGTGTATCATAAAGATTTATTTTATCAATTAAAGAAAAAGCCAACCCCAAAGCAAACATTGCCTCATTTGTTTTCTTGCCATCGCTCAAGTTACCTTGGGTGTTCCTCACCTCGTCTATAGTCGTTAGCCCTTCTATGCTCGTCTTGTGCGAATCAGATTCAAGTTGGCTTACTTCTATTAATTTTGAATATGCTTGTTGTGAAAAAAACAACATTGTTGCTGTTGAAAAAATGAGAAGTTTGTTTTTTGTATTATTTTTCATAGCTTATCTTAACTTTTTTTTAAAAACAAACATTACTACATATTTTTAAAAAAATCAATTTTTTTTATTGAATAGCTTGGTGTTAGTTTTTTCAATGGTTAAAATAAGTAAAAAACATTCTTGTTTCTTTTTTAAAAAGAGTTTTTAAAAGTTTAAAATAAAACGGTTTGTTTGGTTTTTTGTTGAAAAACAGTGTTTGTGTGTCAGTTTTTTTATAGATAAAGCGTGTAGGAATTGCTTTGAAGAGCTTTAAAGAAGTTGCAGTATCCATTGTTTCAGCAAAAAAAGAGAAAGAAACCTTTTACTTAATGTAACAATATCGAATTTTAAATATTTTTAAATAAATTGTGCAAAAACAGGTTTTATAAAGTCCAAAAGTAAAAAATGAGCCGGCAATAATAACTTACAAAAATAAAGATTTTATATAGGTAAAAGAAAAAAAAATATATGTTTACAGGTTTAATATATAAGTGTTTTTTTAAAAATTTTATCTTGTAGTTTGACAAAAAGTCTCTTCTGAATACAGTTTCACATAGGTATCTAGCTAATTTTTTAAATGTCTAAATTTGATAAAAAACTTGATATTATCAATCAGAGGGCTTTGGATAGAGCTGTCAACAATTTAAATTCTGATGACCAGGAAAAAATCAGAGAAAATCCAGAAGTGCTGGCTTTATGTTTATATGAAATTTTTCAAAAGCACCTAATTTCCCCAGATTTGTGGGTCGCAGAAGCCTACGATGAGGACGGAGACAAAGTATCAAGTTTTGAGTCTGCCATTGTCTCCGTTATGGATCATGATGACGATCCGGTTTTCTTTGATGTAGAAGGGTATGACGCTAAAGATCGTATAGACGAGTCTATACAACAAAACACGGGGTTTTCTTCTCAGTGGATACCAGCAACTCCAGCAGATATTTTTGTGCTTAGGCTAGAAAAGTCAGGAGCGCTGCCTGATATGGGCTTTAAGAAATACTTGCTAAAGCAGATTAGTGAGGTTCTTGAGAGTATGAACGCTTTCAATAGAAAAACAAACCAAGAAGAAATGAAGTCTTCTTGGGAGAAGATGGCGCATGATAGAAGAAGGATTCTTGGTATTGATGGAAACGAAAGTGCTACCACTGATCGTCACAGACTTAACACAGACCAGTGGATTAAAGGCGGTGGCGGGAAAGAGTTAGAAAAAGACGAATCTTGGCATGATGACATTGAGTATTTTGAAACAGTAAAACTTGTTACAAAAAGGCAGCAACCAAAAAAAGATGACGAAGGTTTGGAACATGCCGTGGCTTCATACGAGGTTTTGAAAAATAGCGAAAAGCATCAAGAAAATTTTGAGGTTGCAGTTCCAAGAAAACAACAAGGAGAAAGGGGTGAGGAGGGAGGTGGAGGGGTTGTGTTGGATGGAGTGAGCGAGAAAAACGAGTTTATTCAAGTGCGCCCTGTTGAAAAAACAGAAGGATCTGATGGTGTAGAGTTTAACCATGAAAAAGGGTTGGTTTGGGGTTCTAAATATGGAAAAAAAGATTGGCTTTCAGAAGATATTACTGAAAAAGTAATTGTTCCATTAGAATTTTTAGATGAAGACGTTTGGGCAATGATAAAAAAAGATGAAGTTGAGTTAGTGATAGAAAACTCAAGAAAAGAAGTAAATGCGCAAAGTATGGAAAAAGAAGAGTTTTCGGACAAAGGAGAAGAAGAGATAAATCTTGGTGCTTTTGAATTCAACGAGTTTAATTTGGATGATTTTATTAATCAAATGGATGGTGTGTTGGAAAACCATTGTGAAATCAAAAAAGAAGATAAAAAAATTCAATTAGAAATAATTGAAAAAGATAACAATAATAAAATGATATTACCCGAAGTTTTTGAGGAAAATGTAGCAGGTGTTGTTCGTGCTGCCGAAGAAAATGCACAGCAAAAAAAAGAAGGTTTAACTGAAGAGGTTGTTGGTGAAATAGAAGATCGGATTGAAGTAAAAGAAGTTTTTGTAAATATCCAAGCGCAACCAAAAAATAAAGAGTTAGAAGGGGTTGGATCGAAAACAGAATTAAAAACAGAATCAAAAGCCAGTGTTGGTGTTAAAAAAGAACTCCCTGAAATAAATATAGAGATTGACGAGTCATACGAGTTTAGCGCCCCACGAGAAGAATTAGAGATTCTGGGTGCCTCGATTGACTTAAATGGGTTTAATGAAAAACAAGAAGAAAACGCTTCCACTGTTGGACTGTTTATTGATGCTTCTTTTGAAAAAAAACAAGGGAGCGATGATAGTCTAGAAAGCCTGTTTGAAATCACTGACGAAGATGAAAAAACATCTAATGAGGTCGTAGAAACTATAAAAGAAGTGAGGAGTTTGAGTGAAAATGAAAGGCTAGAAGAAAAAGACAGAGAGGTTTGGGATTCGTTTCCACTGTTTCAGAGTTTTGTAGATTCACAAAAATCATCAAGTTCATGTCTTGAAGAAGAAGATGTGACAGCAAAACAAACACAAAGTAAAGATAATCGGGTTGATGTTACAGGGATATTCTCTGCAAAATGCCAAAAGGAAAAAATAAAAACAAAAAGAGCAGTAAATGTTGAGAGTGAGGGGGAAAGCTAAAGAAATAGAATAGTTAAATTAACCTTGATAAAGCAGTTCTCTTTTTTGTTATGAGGTTTATTTATGCCCGTCTCACTTTTTATAGAGCAATTTAGAAAACAAGAAGTCTAAGGGTTTCCTGTTTCCACTTAATTAGCCTCAAGCTGTTTACCTGCTTATCAAAGCATACTTTCACTATTTAAGAACAACAAAAGTCGCTTTAATACATCTTATTTTTAATAAGTGTAGTTTTCGCATAAAAACCAAGCCAAGCCCAACAAAGAACAGGGACGTTTTTTTTTTACATTATTCAGGTTTGTCTTTGTTCTTTTTTGCTTTAAAGCCCATTTTTAAACAGTAGAAGCTAGTTTGAAGATTGGCAAATACATACCAATAACCATTCCACCAACAAGCGTGCCGATAATTACCATGATAAATGGCTCAAGTAAGCTTGACAGGGAATCCACATCGTTGTTTACTTCCTCCTCGTAGAACTCTGCTACTTTCTGTAGCATCTGATCCAAAGCGCCGGCCTCCTCGCCAATTGCCGTCATCTGAACCACCATATGAGGAAAAAGCCCTGTTTGTTTCATGGTTAAATTAAGCGGGTATCCAGCGGCAACGTCATCTTTCATTCTTAACACACCAATTTTGTAGACCTCGCTTCCCGTAGCGCCAGAAACAATATCCATCGCCTCGACCAATGGAACGCCAGCTTTGAATGTAATAGCCAGTGTTCTAGCAAACCTAGCTAATGCTGAAAAGCGTAGGATTTTTCCAATGACAGGTATTTTTAATGAGAGTTTATCGACTGTGTGCTGAAAAGCAAGAGAGCGTTTAAACGCAAACATTGCCACCCCCGCGATTACTACCGATCCGATTATAAAAACAAATAAATAGTCCATTAAGAAGTTTGAAGCTGTAACAATCATTTGAGTAAACGTTGGAAGATCTGAACCAAAGGATTTAAAGAGGTTCTCAAATTGAGGCACAACATAAAGTAAAAGAACTGCGCTGATAATTACAGCAACTGCGATAACCGCAGCAGGGTAGAATAATGCTTTTTTAATTTTTCCTCTCAGCGTTTCAATCCTTTCTTTATAGGTTGCAACAGTGTCAAGAACAGTGTCAAGAACACCTGCGCCTTCGCCAGCTTTTACAAGATTTTGATAAAGCTCATCAAAATAAACGGGGTGTTTTGCTAGTGCTTCGGACAATGACAGTCCACCAGAAACATCTTCTCTAATACCTAAAAGAAGCTTTGACAGTTTCGGGTTGTCGCTTCCGCCTCCTATGATTTCAAAGGCTTGAACAAGAGGGACGCCGGATTGCATCATTGTTGCAAGTTGCCTGCTGAAAATAGCTATATCTCTCGATGTCACCTTTTTGCCCACTGAACCAAAAAGAGGTTTTGTTTTTGGTCTGACGGCATCAATATCGATGATTCCTATCTTTCTAACCTCTGCCTTAGCTTGCCCTAATGTCTTAGCTGTTGTTTCGCCGCTCATCTGCACACCGCGCTTATCCTTACCCTTCCAAGTGTATGTAGTTAGTGCGGGTGCTGTAGACGCTAGCGGTGCTTGGTTGCCTTTTATAGCCATGAGTGTGTTTCCAATATGCTTTTGTAAACTTTATTAACTACTTCAGTTTTGTCAATTTTTAAAAACAAAGGTTTAGGTGTTAAAAAAGCGCAAGCTGCTTTGTTTTTTTGTAAGCTGTTGATTTCTATGTAAAAAAATATTTTCAAAAACATATTGACAAAAGATGTTGATGTAGGTTATGATTTAAACATGTTAAGTTCAATAACATAAATTCAATTTTAATAAAACGCAAACACAAACTTGAGAGAATTTTATGCTTTCTACCACCATTCAAAAAAGTAACGCAGCAGCTCGCCTTAGTTGGTCGAGTGCTGCTTTGCGCTCAGTCTGCGGCGTAGATAGCAACGCAACTATTTTCCGGTATAATACATTCTGGGGAAATGCTCAGGCGCAAATGGGGTTCTGTAAGAATTAAATTAATTTCACATTAATTTTACTTTAAGGGCCTCAAAAAAGAGGCCCTTATTTTTTTTGTTAAAAACAAATAACTAAAATCAACAAGTCTGTCAAACAAAAGAGTAACAAGTTTAAAAATTAAATTTATATTAGGGGTAGTAGTTCAGTTGGCCTAGAATGTCTGCCTGTCACGCAGAAGATCGCGGGTTCGAATCCCGTCTACCCCGCCAAGCATCAAAAACTGAATTTGCAACAATTTTTTAATGTAAGAAGCAGTTAGAATCAACAAGAAACAATATGTAAAACCGGCATCAGCCCTGCTCGATTAGCGGTCAAGCAGTCATCTACAAAGGGTTAAGTGTTAACCGCAAGCGCCTACAGGCCCCGGTATACTTAACGCAACTCCTAGAGAGAGGTCGCAATCCTTCTAGGCCAGGTATGGGGAATGAGTGTGCGTTCTGTGCGCCCCCCGTGAATTTATTAGATGAGGTTTTACATATTGTTTCTTAATGGAATCGTAGCTCAGTGGTAGAGCATTCGGCTGATAACCGAAAGGTCATAAGTTCGAAACTTATCGATTCCACCAAATATGGCGCTGCTTTCATTTCTTGTCATTTTTTTATCCAAAGGTCAGGTGGTTGACTTCAGGTTTAGGTCACACCAGTCTGTAAAACTGGACCCTTAGTGGGCGTAGTTGGTTCAATTCCAACCCTGACCACCATTTTCTGTTTGTAATGATACCATTGTTAATTTTAGCAGCTTGAAAAAATATTATCTCAGCAAACAGATTGATGTTTTTCGTGGTGTTACTTTTTAAAAGTTAGATGGTTAAGTCTGTTCCTTAATAAAGATTTAATTTGTTTTTATTATAAAAACTTTTGTTTCGCTGAAGCCAATCAAAAGTTTATGAATTTAATAAAAAATAAGAAGTTTCTTTTTAGTGCAAAAAGGTTGGTTTATTGACGCCATGGTAGCTCAGTTGGTAGAGCAACGGACTGAAAATCCGTGTGCCGCCGGTTCAATCCCGGCCCTTGGCACCAACACAACAAGTCTGTTTACTGCAAGGTTTATACTCTTTATTCTTTTACAAATGTTTTATTTTTTCAAGTTATTAATTTTTCTAATTCTTATTTTTTAGATATTTTTTTTTTTTTAAATGTTGACTTTCGTTTCTAATGTAGCCATAATTCTTTCTATCAAAGCGGAATTGGCATATGGGTTGTGCTCTAGCCTTCCAAGCTAGCTAAAGGAGTTCGAATCTCCTATTCCGCTCCAATTTTTGGTGTAGTTTCTCCGTTTCATATACAGTCGTTATAATTAGTAATATGTAATGCCCCTGTAGCTCAGTTGGTAGAGCAGCCGCCTTGTAAGCGGCAGGTCGCCGGTTCAAGTCCGTCCGAGGGCACCAGTTTTTAGTGCAAAGATTGTCTTTGGACATTACACGCAACAAGATTATGAACCAGCGTGCAATGTTAGTGTTATAAATTTATCTTAAGGTAGTCTAAGGTCGATCACACCAAATCGGTTCGATTGTCTTGCTACAACAATCACACCACCCCAAGTGTGGTCTACAACAAATTTTGGGCCCATAGCTCATCTGGGAGAGCAGTAGCTTTGCAAGCTTCAGGTGGTCGGTTCGAGTCCGTCTGGGTCCACCAATTTTTGTTATGTTTAATAAATTTGCTTGGTTGTTTTCAATACAGTATTATTAAAAATTTATATAAATTAGCTCTTGACAGTTTTGTGATTCATTTATGTTTGTGTAGTAGCAAGTACACTCCTGCGCAGGCTACAAGTGTTGAGTTGGTTTAAAAAATAACGCTTTGTTATATTTTTTAAAGCTAGCACAATAAGTTATAGGTAATTAGCTCAGTGGTAGAGCGGTGCCCTTACAAGGCGCGGGTCGGGGGTTCGAACCCCTCATTACCTACCAAATTTTCCTACAAATTACTTCTATGGAAAAATCTGGCGACGCAGTTTTCAACAGGCGGAAAGTGAAAGGGGTCTTAGCTCAGTTGGTGGAGCGCAACAATGGCATTGTTGAGGTCGTGGGTTCGATCCCCACAGACTCCACCAATTTTAAAAAAGTTTTTCGCTTATTCGTGAAAAAAACAACGGAAAACTTATTGAAGCAAAATACGCTGTGATTACCACAACAATAAAAGTTACAACCATAACAATGATTTGGACTAAAAACTGGTAGCCTGAGTAATAAAGACCGTCTTGTAGCAGTTCAGTTTTTCCAGTTTCTTTAAACGCTTTAAAAGATAGGTGTGCCTTCTCAATAGTTAATGCGTGCCAATAATTCAAGACACCGAATGGGGCTAAAACCACAGTAATAGTCAGAAAAATAGAAAGTCCGACAAGTCCGAAATAAAGGTGCTTGGTGTGTTTTATAAGTTCATCAAGCTGTTTTTCTGTATAAGGTTTTGGTTGGTTTTCCATGGCGAAATTCATAAAAATATGAAGAAAAACAAAACAGGAATAAACATAACAAAGCCTGTGATGAAAATTAAAATAGTAACACCAAGATAAATAGTTGTATAAAAGTAATACTGCTTAAGTTTTTCAATCGCTATTATCGAATCTGCACATGCAAGACTCTTTGATAAGGCATCGAATCGGATTGTGGCTTCGATTGCTTGCCAGCAGGCAAGTAACAAAATGCCTGACAAAGCAAAACCAACAAGATTTAGGGAGATGAGTTGAGTAACGGCATAAAGAGAAAAAATCACAGTCAGGACATAAACCCATCTTTTGTGTTTATTGAAAGCTTCAGAAAGAGCAAGAAGATCCTTTTTGTCCCAGTTTGACTTTTTGTTTTTAAGCACATCGAGTGCTGTAGCAGACGCCACACTTGCGAGTTTTTGTTTAGAATCCTCATCCATCTTTATTTCTCGATACATTTTAGTGTGTATAATATGTTTATTACAAACAAAATGTCAACTTTTTTTGTTTCTCAAGGGGATTTTATGAAAATGAAAATGTTTGATTTTTTCAACTGTTTTTTTAGAAAAAAAGAAGTTAAGAACTCAAAAAGAGAAATTAAAAACTTAGGACCTAATGTGGCTGTAAGGTTATATAGATTGAAAAATAAAATTTAACTTTTTTATTTTTCAGTGTTGATTTTTTCAACTGACAGTGTTATTATTTTTTTATGGAAAAGTGCCCGAGAGGACGAAGGGGACTTCCTGCTAAGAAGTTTTGGGGTCAAAAGCCCCAACGAGGGTTCGAATCCCTCCTTTTCCGCCACGTTACATGATTAGAGTGTCTGGCTAGGTGACAGAATGGTGATGTGACGGTCTGCAAAACCGGTATATATGGGTTCGATTCCCGTCCTAGCCTCCAACCAAGAAGGTTTTATGCAACAACAAGAGCTAAAGTTTTACACGGTTTTTTTTAGTGAAGCAATTAAAAAAATGAACGGCAATCGAGGTAAGATGGCTGTTCAGAGCCAACACGCTATTCTCCATGCTTTTTGGGATGCTGAAGAGCGCTTTCAAGAGAAGGCTTTGGCGTATAAAGATAGCTTGATTGGAGGTTCAAGAGCTAAAAAAGTTGTGTTGGTTTGTGATGATGAGCAAGCAATGAATAACTTGTTTGATACTTATAAACAAATTTGTGGTGCGACAAAGGTGGTTGATGTTGGCTTTACTGTTTTCAATGAACCAACTTTTACTTGCCTGGGGATTGGTCCTGTCACTCCTAGTGATTGTGATGAGACCCTTAAAAAACTAAAAGTTTTAATTTGATTTTCAGCGCGGTAGTTCAGTGCGGCAGAATGCTAGGCTCATAACCTAGAGGTCGAAGGTTCAAATCCTTCCTGCGCTTCCATTTTTTTATGCTCCCATCGTCTAATTGGTTAGGACGCCACCCTTTCAAGGTGAGAACACGAGTTCGAATCTCGTTGGGAGTACCATTTTCAGCGCTTCGCTGCGGTTTCTTTTTTTAGTTTTGTTTAATTAGCAGTAGTGCAGTTGTTTAATATTTTTTTTCTAGTAATGATAGTAAAGATAAGTTCCATGTGAAAAAGTTGAAATTAAGTTTTAGTGTAGAGTTACCGTTCAAACAAGTTTAGGGTTTATAGCTCAGTAGGTAGAGCAGTGGACTGTTAATCCACCTGTCACAGGTTCGATCCCTGTTAAACCCGCCAAAATTGATTACTTAACAATTCATTGATAAAAATATACAACATTTTAAATATTCATTGATTTTGTTGTTTTTTAAGATATATTGTGTTTCACGGGTCATAAGTGTACCGGCTGCATTCGGAACTCCAAATTCTTGAGGAGAGGGTTCGATTCCTTCATGGCCCGCCAATTTTTGTTTGTGCGATCAAGTGTAACAGCATGAGGCAGCACAAAAAAACTATTTCTAACGGGTTTTTTCCATAATTGTTTTTTATAAATGTTTTTTCATACAAAGTTTTCTTTGTGAAGGCTTCTCTGCTACCAACAATAAAATACTCTCTGATTAAGCGCAGCTTTAATTTTTCATTCAATAAGGCTCGGCTGCGACAAGCCCCAAAAAAGAATTCAGTTTTTTTGGTTTTTGCGTTGCTCAAGTAGCTTAGTTGGTAGAGCACACCCTTGGTAAGGGTGAGGTCATGGGTTCAACCCCCATCTTGAGCACCAAGCTGATTTATTGTGGTTTCGTTGGAAGCTGAACTGGGTGGACAGGCGTTCCTCATAAGAACGACACGGTGAGTTCGAACCTCACTCCAACGACCAAACACCCGATATATGCGCTTGTAGCTCAGCCGGATAGAGTGGCGGCTTCCGAAGCCGTTGGTCGGGGGTTCGAATCCCCCTGGGCGCACCAACATCTTTAGATCCAGGGTTTTTTTTACAAACCTACAAACGTTTATCTTACCTCTGTAGCTCAATGGACAGAGCAGTGGTCTACGAAGCCGAAGATACAGGTTCGAATCCTGTCAGGGGTGCCATTTTCATAAAAAGTGTTGACTTTCTTCTTGTAACAGATAAATTGTGGTTTCAGGCGTTTTTATGCGGGAGTAGCTCAGTTGGTAGAGCGTAACCTTGCCAAGGTTAAAGTCGTGGGTTCGAGTCCCATTTCCCGCTCCATCTTTTAAGAGCCTAATAAATATTTCTTTTTTATTGTTTTGCTTTGAGTAAAAGATTTCAGTACCAAAGCAGACGACAAGGTATTCTTCAGTGCTAAAATTTTTATGTGGTGGATGTAGTTCAATTGGTAGAGCGCAGGATTGTGATTCCTGTTGTTGCGGGTTCGAGCCCCGTCATTCACCCCAACTCCCATGATGGTTATGTGGACTTAAAGGCTTTAGGAAAAACACTGTCTCTCGCACTAAGCATCAGAGTAGGCTTAGTTTCTTGTTTCAGAAAAGCCATTACTGCATGGTTTCTTGTTGAAAAAGTGTGGGTGATTTCTGTTAAAAATCAACAAGTGAAGGTTCGGTTTTTTGCAACCCACTCTGAAAATTAAAAAGCTTAAAAAGCTTGAAAGAGCGGGTTTAAGTTTAAAGAAAAGAAGTAGAAGAAATGAAATTTTAAAAGCGCATCGGGCTGTTTTTTTCAGTCTTTTTTTTGTCAATTTTTGTTTCTATTTTTTTTTCAATACTCCTCTTCTCTATATGGTTATCAATCGAAAACTCAACGTTTTTTGTTTCTTGATAAAAAAATGCCTTAAAAACAACTAGAAAGTAATTGTTTTCTTTTTCTAAACTAAAAAACATGGAGGGCGCTGTGGCTGCGGAATCCTTTAAAAACTTCATGTTTTGTTCTTTTCCAGTGCTAGATTCCAGTATTTGGTAATCCCTTAAAAACGTTGTGCTAGACCAAGAATTAAGCCAGGAAGATAATTTTTCATCTTGGTTTTTTTCGCTGTTTTCGTAAGTGTCAAGTAAATCCTGATACATGTAAAAGTAAAAGTTTATTTTTTCCTCTGCGGTGATATCTTTTTTATTGTCTACAATTGAAGAGTAATCAATTAATTGTTCGTTTTTCACACCAAATTGTTCTTTTAAATGCTTTACGAAGGCGACTTGACAGCTTTCATCTTCTTCACTGGGTTTGTTAACTGTTTTATTCAACCAAATCATAAATTGGTTCCATATTAAATGTTCGCTGTTTGTTGCTTTATTTTCGGGAAATCTTTCAATATGATCGCTGAGGTTGTTAGCAACATAGTTGCTTATAGATTGATAGGTTTTATTGTTAACAAAAGAAGCGTCCTTGTGCTTTTTTAGATAAAAAGGTGTTTCCATAATGAACCGCGTAGCAGCAAAAATTGTTCTTTCATATGTATCGAGTTTTACTTGGCTTAAACCGTAACGGCTGTAATCTAAAAATTCACCTCCAAAGGGTTCAACCAATAACTCTGTTATGTTTTTCTTTCGCTCCCCAAAACGCAATATTTTTTTATAATCATAATGAGGGCGTCTCGTTAAACTTACCGTTTCCTCATCCTTGCATTTGTAAGGGTAATGATGCTGCAGTTTTTGAAATTCTACAACCTCCCCATTGATTAGCTTGCTTTTACGTTCCAAAGGCGACCATAAATCATAGATAAGGTTTAATTCAAGATATTCATCCCATTCTTTTTGTTTTTTAATAATCTTTTTTTCTAAACTTGAAACATTGGTTTCCAAAAGTTCCATAGACGAACTTAAAACATCAAGCATTTCTTTTGCTAATTGATTGTTGGTTTCTGTGGTTTCAACCAATCTGTCTATTGCTGAAGTCGCCTCGCTATTTAAATCGCCATATCTTGAAAGATAACTCATGTTGTTTTTTTCCGCACTAGAGAGCGCGCCGCATAAAACCTCTTTTTTTAAATAATCAAGATTTGCCTGGGAAACTATTGCCTTAAGTTTTTCTTTTGCGTCCAAATACTCGTCTAGCTCATCTTCAAAAGATGAAACGAGGTTGCTGATGATTATTTTTGAAGAAGCATAAGCTTCTTTCTTTTCTTCTCTTAATTCATTTGTAACAATATTTTTTTTTGGAGAAAAATATTCTATCAAAGCCTCGGAAATAAAGATTTGTTGCGTTGGGTTGTCTTGATATAAGTTTCTTTTTTTTTCAGTTTTCATAGTTACATTTTTTGTTTTATTGTAAGGTTTTTTGATAAAAATAAATAAAATATGAAGTTTTTCCACAAGATTAAATTAAATTTGAAGATTAAAAAACCAACACGCTATCATTTCTATTATAAACTAAATTATAGCAAATTATAAAAATAAAGCAGTGTTTTTTTTTTTTTATTTTTTTTAAAGTTGTAAGTTTTAGCCTGGTTTGATTAATTTTTGTTTTTATAAAAAGCTTGATTTTTTAATTTTATTTTAGTATTATCCCTCTTACTGGGAAGGTGGTCGAGCGGTTTATGGCTCCGGTCTTGAAAACCGGCGAGGGATAGTACCCCTCCGTGGGTTCGAATCCCACCCTTCCCGCCATTATTTTAGTAGGCTTAGAAGATTTCCAAGTGTTTCATTAAAACAAATTAGTGTTTCTGTATTCTAGAAAGAATCAGCCGGCAGTATTAGTGTTAGTGGGCAAGCTTAGAATAATTTTAAGAGGCTTGCTTTAAGTGAAGAAGGTTTTTCAAGTTGCAAATTTTGGTTGGTTTTTTCAAGCTTTTTTTATAAAAAAACTTGGTTTTTTAATTGTATCTAGATGTTGTGTTGTTGTGTTCATCGGGAAGGTGGTCGAGTGGTCTATGGCTCCGGACTGGAAAGCCGGCGAGGGCTAGTACCCCTCCGTGGGTTCGAATCCCACCCTTTCCGCCATTATTTTAGCGGTTTCAGTAGACTCTCGGAGGGGCTACTAAAACAAGAGTGTTTTCACTCTACAAGAAGAACAGACCCACCCCTGTAGCTCAATGGACAGAGCAGTGGTCTACGAAGCCGAAGATGCAGGTTCGAATCCTGCCAGGGGTGGCTTTTTTATAAAAAGTGCTAGTTTTTTTTCTTACAACAGATGAATTGTAGTTTCGGGTGCGTTTGTTCACAGGTGGCTCAATCAGTAAAGCGTAGCCTTGCCAAGGTTTACTATTCAGGAAGAATAGAAACCCGCCTGCTGCACGAGCGGTTAGGTATAAAGAAGCGCTGGAAAAAGAGCGCAGGTGTTAGTTGGTGTATACTAGTGTCAAATTTAGTTTTGCTTGTCCAAGTGGTGAAATTGGCAGACACACTACCTTGAGGTGGTAGCGGCTTCTAGTCGTGAGGGTTCGAGTCCCTCCTTGGGCACCAAACAAACACACTTTAATGTGTTGATTTTTTTAAAAAGTTTTAGTAGTATGTGTTCTGCAGGTTTACAGTTTTAGAGTGAAATCTGCAAAATAGTCACTTAAGCGCCCGTAGCTCAACGGATCAGAGCATCGCCCTTCTAAGGCGAGGGTTACAGGTTCGAATCCTGTCGGGCGCGCCAACTAAAACGCTTATCCTTCAAGCAAGACTTTCTATTACTACGTTTTTATATATAATATAGAAGTCTAACAAAAAAAGGTTGTTTATGCCCATCTCAACTAAAAAAGTGCGTAATGTTGTTGATTTTTCAGGCCCCAGCGGGAACGCTTTTTTCTTGATTGGGATGGTTAGCGATGTATTAAAACGAACAGGACACAGTCCTGCCAGCATCAGCCTTGTCGTAAAAGAAATGAAGTCATCTGATTACAACAATTTAGTTGCTACTTTTTTATCTATCGCTGAGCCCCACTTTGATATCGTAATAAGTAAAGAGTTGTGGGAAGAAGTAGAACCTTTATACTGTGAAAAAATGAGCAAAACCAAGGTCGTTAACCACAGCAAGATTAAGATGTCTTAAGGTATAAATAAAACATAAACGCCTTCTAAGTTTCAGTACTCAACTATTCATCGATAAACCATGAAAAACCAGTCTGTTCTCAGCCTGGTTTTTCTTTTTGTTACCTATCAGTTTTTATGAGAACAGAAGTTATAATAGAGTAGCAAAGATTGATTTTATAAAAGGCTTGGTTGAGAATTTTTTTAGAATGTTGGTTGTTTAATAAAATTGGAAAAGCAATTTTTTCAAGTATGAAGTTTTTCATCAATTATCAATGTAAAATTTCACAAAAAATTAAAAAAGTGACTTTAAAAACAAATTTCATTGAAGTAAATTTCAATAAAAATTTCCAACAATATAAAGCGAGTCCAGCAAATAAAAAATCTGTAGTTTTTTTGTTGTCTTTTCAGGGTAGAAAAGCGTGAGGTTTTCTAGCTTGTTTTTGAGCTTTACCAATGATAAGATTTATCAACAACCAATAGAGGTTTTTATGGAAACAAATTTTTGGGCTGAAGGTAAAATAAAGTGGGGGGTTGATTTGACTTTTAAAAAAATCAGTGATAGTTCTGTTTGGGTTGAGTTTTTTAGCGTTCCAGAATCAGCCCGCGGCATTGGTGTTGGAAGGCAAGCTTGGGATGATTTTGAGAGATTTGTTTTGGATGAAGAGGGTGTTGGTTTGAAAGAGATAAGGTTGCTTGCTGTTGATGTAGGAGAGGGTGCGTCGGTTCCTTTCTGGGAAAAGCTTGGATTTGTTGTTGAGCGAAAGCAGGGAAGCGGTTTTTTGATGGCCAAACCGTTCTCTGTAGCAATGCGTGCTGTCTTCAACCCGCCCTTGCGGGTTTTTTCTTAATATTAGGTGACTTATGCGTGAAAATATCTTACAAGTAGACGTTTCAGGAATGCCGCAAAGATGGATTGACTATGAGAGAGCCGCTGGGCTTATAGTTAACGATGATGTTGCTTGGTCATTGGGAGAAATTGTAGTAACGCTACGAGGTGGCGTTTCTCGTTACGGTGTGCGCTCCACCTTGGAGATTCCGGCTATTATTGGTGTAAAACACCGATTAAAAATTGATTTATCTGGTGCGGTTCCGCCTTTGGGTTCAAGGAATGAAAAGCTTTACGCAAGAGATCGCTTCATTTGTGCCTACTGCGGAGGGAAGTTTCAAGAGTTTAGGCTCTCTCGAGATCATGTTTTGCCTTTAAGTAGAGGTGGTAAAGACTCCTGGATGAATGTAGTTACTTGCTGTAAGTCTTGCAACCAAAAGAAAGCTAATAAAACCCCAGAGAGAGCTAACATGCCACTGCTATACGCTCCGTATATACCAAACTACTTTGAAGATTTTCTGCTTCAAAGAGGTGGTAGAACGGTGTTTGCTGATCAAATGGCTTTCTTGGAACACAGGCTGCCATCTCAGTCAAGGATGAAAATTGTTTAGTTTAGAGGACAGAAAATAAGTTATGCTATATTTAACCACCCCGCCTTGGAGCGGGGTGTTTTTTCATTTACACCATCTTCTAATTCTTGTCTCGAGTTCTTTGTTGCTCCTGTCACCGCGTAAAAACCTGCTCTCGTCGTACTCGCTAAATATACTAACCAAGTCTCTTCTTCTCTCATCCCCCATTGACTCATACAAAGGGGTTCCTTGAGAAATGTCAAGTAAATCTTCGCCCGTCAAAGAAGCCCTGGTTACGTTCAAACCAGCATTTTCCAATCTGTTAATTAGTTTGTGCCATTGTTTCTGAAGCGAGCTTTTTCTGTCTAGGTTTCTCTTGCTCCAAAGAAATAAAACAACGACAAAAACTACAACTACGATCCCTACAATTAATGCAGAAGCTTGGTGTGTTTTCCATCCTTTAAACCCTAATCCTTCAATTATTTTTTGTTGTTGGTTGTAATCAAACATGACAACCCACTTATTCCAATTATTTTTCATCCAATCAGCAAGATCTATTGAAACTGCGCCCACCCCCCAGGCCGAGGAAGAAGTGTCGTCCGGTCCGCCATCAAGAATATTTTGAACATAGCTTGTAGGGTCAACCCTTTTCCACCCCAATCCTTCAATCCACACCTCTGCCCAGGCGTGGGCGTCTGATTGCCTCACTCTCCAAAACCCCCCAATCTTGTTCAGTTCACCTCCGGCATACCCTGTTACAATCCTGGCTGGTACACCAGCCATCCTCATCATCACGACAAATGCTGAGCTATAGTGTTCGCAGAACCCAAGCCTTGTTTCAAACAGAAATTCGTCAACAGTATGTCTACCTAAAAGAGGGGGTTTAAGTGTATAAGCAAAATCCCCACCTCTAATGTGTTCAATAGCAATGTTTTTCAGTTCTCTTGGATCGGTTGTTTTATTTTTCCATTCACTGACCATTTCCAGGGTTCTTGGGTTGTAGCCTTTAGGTAGTTGCAGAGCAAGTCTTTTTACCTCATCTGTTATCGTCCTGTTTATCCGCTCGTCGTCTAGGTTTTTATAAGACAACCCTTTATAGCTAAGAACCATCTGTATCTGTTCGTCAGATTCGGTTGTGTAATCAAAAGCCATCCAAGCAGTTCTGGCTTCCTCCTCAAGGAAGCCACTTGGATAAATACCTCCCCCGGATGGGATATCTAAGTAAAATCTAAATCTTCTCTCTGTTGGCTCCATACTGACTGTGTAGCTATACTTGTTGGTTTTATCGTTTAACCCGTAAGGAATAACTTTCCATTCTTGTGTGTCAACTCCAATCTCTCTTACAAATTCTGGCCTTGTCCACTTTCTGCCATCAAAAAACCATAATGTTGGACCTCTCCAATATTGTTGGCTTATTGGCGGTATCTCTCCGTCGAAGGTTACTCTAAAAGCTGTTCTTCTGTCTCTCAAAAGCCCGGTGAAAGAGCCTGGCTCCATACTGTCACTAACCCCTGTTTTTACAACCATACCCTCCGGGATTCCCCACAGGGGAGCTTCAAGTCTTGGAATAAACCAAAATCCAACCATTCCTAGTGGAAGCATTAGCAGCAACCCTCTTGCTATGTATTTTAGGGTTTTTTTTGGATTAGTGTGCGTTTGTTTATCTGACATTTGGTTTACATAGTGAATGATCCAAAGCGAGCTAATAATAGAGATTATGCTGGCAATAAAAATCATTATGGTACTGTTTTGAAGTGAAGCTACGAAAAAACAAAATATGCCGAAACCACTAAGCGAACCGGCGTCTCTTTTTGTATTTATTTCACCAGTTTTCATAATAAGCATTCCGAGCAGCAATGATGCGCCAGTCTCTCTCTCTACACCATTAATAATAGCTTCTCCAAGAATAAATCCTGAAACTGAAAATAGTATAATAACTCTTATGATTGAAGGAATTGGTTTGTGATAAACACTTGTAATTCCTATTAGTGTTGCTAACAAAGCGAAAAATAGAACATAAAAACTTTCCACTGAAAAATATAATGGTAGCATCATTAGTGTCGCGGCTATTAAAATTGCCTTTTTAGATTCTCTTGGTATAGCTTCATCAACCAAATAAGTGTTTTCTGATTGGGTCAAAACATTGCTATTCATTTACTTATCACTTTTTTCTCTTGGTAAATAAGCCAATAGTTCAAACGCTTTATTCACGGCCTCGTTCTCATTATGGCGAATAACACGGTTTTTTATTTTACAAACCCACTGTTTTTTTTCAGCTTCAGCTATTTTTATCCATTTTGCAAATCTACTAATCCCAAATTCGTATTCTAGTGGTAGTAGTGAGGGGTCGTCAAAGTCTAAAAACAAGATTTCTGAGGTTGGTTCCTCCATTTCAACAACCATCAGTTGATTCGTTTTTGCGGTTGATTTCCAAGAAATAAGTTTCATGGCGTCGCCTGTTCTGTGCGGCCTTATGTGGTGCAGTTCGTGCCCTAAATAATTTTTTTTATGCCCAGATCCGTTTTCTTCAAGTCGGTTTTCTGTTTTAGGAAAGGGTGGGTTCCCATCTTCTGGTTTCGGGTGTACGATTATTTTCTCATCAGTCCAAAGGTAGGTCCACGCCCTCGCTAGTCCAAAGGGTTGCTTGGTTGACAAAACAAGCCTTGGTAGGGGATAAACGCCTCTCAAAAAAGGTTCTATTTTTGATTTAAATTTGAAGGATATTTTACTTTTTCCATTAGGGAGAACGTGAAAAACAACCATTTCATTTAGTAAATCACACGGAACCTTTTCAAGCCCAAACCTTACCCCTTCAACACAATCGTTTGTTTCGTTGCTTGCTATAATTTGAATGGTGAGATAATCGTTTTCTTGAGTTGGAATTGTGGCAACGTTGTCTATTTGTATTTTAGCAATATGTCCTTCTGTTTTTATAAAGCCCCAAACAAGGTAGGCTGAAAGAAGACTGACCAAAGCAAGCCCTGCATTGTTATTGTAGTTCAGCGAGCCTATGAATACTACGAAAAGCATAATAGTAAAAAAGATGCCTTGCTTAGTGGGAAGAATATATATTTTATTTTTACCACTTTTCTTTTTTGTAAAAAACCGAAAGCGTGTAGCGCTGGCGGTTGGGTTTTTCTGTTCTATCAGCTTCCTAAACCCTCGCGGTTTATAGGTGTAGTATGTGTTCATAGATTAGCTGATTGGCGTTTCGTTTATCCACTGCCTTGTTAATTCAAGTGTTCTTTCAGTGTCTATGCCGTGCTCAAAGGTGATGCGATGAGCGCAAACATAGGGGAATAAGTGTTGGAGGTGTTTTGGGTGAACATATTTGCCGCCAATAATCCAAGCGTAGGCTTTTGATGCCTCAAGCCAAGCAAGCGCTGCCCTTGGTGATAACCCGCTCTTAATTTTTGCGTCGCTTCTTGTTCTCTCGGTCAAGGACTGCATGTAGTCTATCACCTCCCCACTTACAGTAATTTCCTGTATGCTTCGCTTAATTGATGTAATAGTGTTGTTGTCGAAAATCGGTTTCATTTCATCAATCATTTTTTGTCTTGATTGCCCCATTAAAAGTTCTTTTTCTGATTTCTTATCAGGGTAACCAATAGTTAGCCGCATAGTGAATCGATCCATTTGAGAATCGGGGAGATTGAATGTGCCGGTTATATCCACCGGATTCTGTGTACCTATGACGAAAAAGTGCTCTGGGAGCTTATAGTGCTCCCTCTCGATGGTTACTTGCTTCTCTGCCATCGCCTCAAGTAGAGCGCTTTGTGTTCTTGGGGGAGAGCGATTTATCTCATCAGCTAGAAGGATTGAAGTAAAGATTGGGCCTTTATGAAAGTTGAAGTAGTTGCGCCCGGTAGCTCTATCTCTTTCTAATATGGAAGATCCAAGGATATCAGAGGGTAGAAGGTCTGCGGTAAATTGAATTCTTTTAAAATCAATTCCAAGTGTTGCTGCGAACGCTTTTGATAATGTTGTTTTACCTAGTCCAGGCATATCCTCGATGAGGATGTGTCCGCCAGATAAAAATCCAGCCATGATAATTTTTACTGTCTCTTTGTTCCCCAAAAAAACTTCTTGTATTTGTTTGATGGCTTGGTTGGTTTTATCTTGTAAAGCTTCTCTCATAACACATCCTTTATTTAATTTGTTTTCAGAGCGGTTAAGTTGTCAAATTTTTTTTAAAAATCAACAGATTGTTTTTTAAATTTTTCTTGTAACTCCAGGGATAACAACACTGGTTGTTTTTTTTATTTTAGGATCAGTAATTTTTACAGTTTTTCCATTGTTAATTTCTTTCATTATCAGGTGTGAAAGACGAATAGATTGAATTATTACCCCAGTGTTGGTGTTTAAGCCCATCATTTTCTTCATTTCATCAATTAAAGCTATTTCATCTGTTGGAATGTTCATTGTAACTTTATGCATGTTTTCACCGTATAAAATACTTTCTAATAAAGCAAACTATGCTTTTAAATTAATGTGTCAAGCTTCATTTGTTTGAAGCTTACAGGTTTTTTATATTGCTAACCAAACACGTCTGAGAATCAGGTCTATAATTCTAACGGGTAGGTATTCGATTGCTTATTGAAGAAACAAGAAGGGCGAGCGAAAACAGGTTTGTCAACTATAGGGTGCGGTTACAAAAACAAACTCCTGTCTTATGAAGTTAGATGCGTTTTAAAGAATGAGTTTAAGTTTACAGGAGTGATTTTTATTAGTTTTTAAGGTTGGTTTGTGTTTTTGCTTTTAATTGGCTGTTTAAGTTTGTTTTGTTGAAAATTATTTTTTTAAGGATATAATTTTACTCAACTATCACTTCTTTTGGATTATTTATGGTTGATTACAATAAATTACAAGATTTTTTCAAAAAAAACGAACAGTTTTCTTTGGGTAGTCGTGATGTAAAAGCAAAGTTGAGTAGCGCAGACGAGAAGATATTCTCATCTATATCAGGTGAAACAATAGCGCCTTCCGAGCCGGGTTATATCATTACTTATTCCCGCCCAGGGGGTGAGGATAAACACCAGGAGTGGGTGCCTAAAGCCATCTTTGAACAGTCCTACGCAAGCGGCACTTTGGGGTTTGGGTCCTATAAGAAAAAAGATAGCGCGCTACTATCTGCGGTAAGACTGGACGAAGATGTCGTTGCTTTCGATGAAAAAGGCGATGAGAAACCGTTCAAGAAAGGTGATGTTTTAATTAAAACACCAGAAGGAGATTTTTTTGGTATGGAATACCACAAAGCAAACCTTTTCTTTCAGCCCAAAGATGTGCAGGCTTGGGATGCTGTTGAAAGAAAAGCGCAGTCATTACTATATTCACAAAAAAGTGATGAGGGGCTTACTTCAATCAATGAATTACCACAGGAGCTTCAATTCAAAGCAAGAAGACTTGTTCTTATGATTGAGCAAAACTTGGTAGGTGAAGAGTGGGAAAATCTTCTCTCTAAAAGTAGTGATTTACCAAGAACGTTGGCAGGCCCTGACGGGCAACCCATTATTGCGTATGCGTTAAGTAAAGGCGATATATTCAAGGCGCGCGATTTGGTCAGGGAAGATTTCGATTTAGATGCTAAAACAAGATCAAACGAAAGCTCTCAAGAAGCCTTCAAGAAGTGGTTTGAAGATGAAGCAAATTATGCCGCGGCATTATCAAAGCTAAAAGAAAAAAGGGAAAAATTAGAAAAAAGCATTATTAAACCGTCTGATAGCGATGTTGCTGAATTAAGTAATTTGAAAACTGATCTGATGGAAAAAGAAACGTTAAAATCAAGAAGCTTGTTCTTGTTAGGTCAGGCAGCAAGAGAAGATGGATTGAAAAAAACAACATCTCATGAAAGAAAAATGTAATTGACGAGCGTAGGGGTCTTGAAAAAATTTAATTCAATTGTTGGACTTTATCCTTTCCTGGGTCAAAACAGCGACAAGGTTAAAAACGTTTTCTTCAAATCTTCACTTCCTAAAAGTGTAAGATTTAAAAACGAGTTTGTTGACGTTGAGTTTAATACAGAAAACATAAGAGAAAAATTGAGATCAGTGTCAGATATAAGAAAAAACGTTCTTTTTAAAAACTTTACTAACGAGCTTCTAGAAGCGAAAATAAGTTTAGATTCTTCAGGTTCTTTTGGTAAATGGAAAGAAAAAACATCTTTAATGTTAAAATACATGATTGAGGAAAAGAACTTAAGCAGCGAGATTATTGAATATCAAGAAGATTGGAAAGTGCTGTGGTTGATGAACTTGCTTAAATATTTTAAAAGCTCTGAAGGTCAACCAAAAAACTTTTTCAAAGGTGTTCCTTTTGAAAAAATAAGATATTTACTGTTAGAAGGAAAGGTTAGTTACCCAAATTCGTTAGAGGAAAGCGCATTAAAGATCATAAAAGATTGGGAGGAGTCTAATAAAGAAAACTTAAGTAAAGATTTCAATTTATTTAAAGAATTAATCGCTCCAGAATTAAAAAAAATACCAACAGAAAATGACAATAAAAATGAAAAAAAAGATTTTTTCAGAGAAAAAATAGATCAACAAAAAGATTTATGGTTTAGAGGTGAGGATCTGACTGAAAATGTTAAAAAGCTAAGCTTTTTTATATTTAATTTAATAAATCATTCTTCAAGAGAGAATGGAGGGTTAAGTTATTTAAAAAAACATTTAGATAACTTTTCAAATTTAAAAATAGAACCGTCAGACCGCGTGAAAGTCACCAAGGTTCTCGCAAGTTCTTTTTATCTTTTTCAAAATAGGCAACAAAAAAGCGCTCCTATAAATCAATTCATACTCAGTCATTATAATGAAGAAGTTAAAAAGTTAGCTGACAACGCAATTCTTATCAATGATTTCCTCTCTGTTATGCTTTCAAAAACTGGATGTGATTTTTCAAAACCAGACAGCGATCTGTGCTCTCTATCTGCCTACTACGAACTATCGCAAATAAAAACTATAGTTAATTCAGGGTTAATTTCAAAAAAAAGAGATAGTCATTTTTTTGAAATTTTAAAAGAGTTTGAGTGTTTTGGAAAACCTAATGTTAGCGTTTTGGATGCTAACGAATTTTTAAGTTTCAATTTTAACTTAAGTAGTTTTGTGATAGAACTTAAAACCCTTTCAAGTTTGGAGGGTGGTAGAGATTTTTTTTCTTTTTACCAAAAAAATGACAATGTAATTGATACAATAAAAAATTTATTTTTTTCAAAAATTCTTATAGAAATGGAAAATAAACTCAATCTTCACAGTAAGAGTGTTGAGTTTGTAGATGTAAAAATGTTCAGTGGTAGTGAAATTAAAGTCAAAATAGAACCATCTGTTGCAGATTTTATTAAATCATTCTTTGAGTACTCAAAAAATGATTTTGAATTTTTAAAAGCTTTTATTGAAAAGATGAAGCTTTCTTTTGAAATATATAATCAAAATAAAAAAAGAGAGCCTACTGAAAAAACAAAAAAAACTTTTGGAAGGTTTTAATTTTACAAGCTTTATTTTTAGTAGTTGCTTTTTAAGTAAGCTGATAGATAATTTAAGTCTAAACAGATAAACAAAATTAAAATTAGCTCAGCAAGGTTTTTAGAAATGTCAACTTACGAAAATCAAATTAGCGTTTTTTTAAACAGTGTTAAAGATAAAAAAAGATTATCAAAAAAAGAATTCTTTTGTGTGCTAGAAATTGTTTCAAAATTTAAAAAAGACGATGTTTTTTCAACAAAAAAAAACGTATACAGAGGACATTTTAATGAATCTAAATTCAAAGTGGAAATGGAAGAGGTTATATTTAATAGGTTTTTAAATATTATATCTGAAGACATAAAAAGAAGAAAAAGTTTTATTTTTTTAATCCCAAAAAACAACAAACCCCTAGACCTACGAGATAAAAATTTTCTTACTTTAGTTGATGCTATCTTGGAAAACGGGTTTGTTTTTGACTGTTTGTTGAAGAAAAAAGAAGAATTCAGCCCCGTCGCTAAATTCATTACGGCTGCTAATTATTTTTTCTCAAAAATAATAAACAAAATTTACAACGATTTAATTTCTGATTTTAACACAAAAAAAAACAATCCTGAGCACTGTAACTCTTTAAAACTGGTTTGTTTTTTTAATTTAACAGGTGATCTTTTTTTTGATACCAATTCAGTTTCTGGAAATAAATTGCTAGAGGATTTTAAAGGCTACGAATCGGTAGTAAATAAACACACAATTTACTTTAAGAGCTTGGAGGGTGGCAAGGTAGGCGAGGCCAGGAGATTGATTAATCACCCATTGGTTTCTTTTATTATTGATGAAAAACACGCTTTTGATTTTTGCAAAAACAGACTTGAAAATAAAAAGCCATATATTGTTGCTTTGTTAAAAAACAATGCTTCTATTTATAAAGAAGAGTTTTCTAGGTTAACCAAAGAAAGTAAGGTGGATGAGTTTGGGGAAGATGTCTTTTATAAGCCAATTTTTATTAGTCCAATTGATGTAATAAGTTACAAAGATTATGTTTTTTTAATGGGGGAGTCTGAAAGAAAAGATGTTTTTACAGAAGAGGAGTTTTTAAATAAAAGAAACGTGAACGTTGTTTTTAATGTGTTGTTTTATATGGTTTATAATAAAACTGAAAGTTTAGACGTGTTGCTGCATGAAAGACCAGAGCAAATAACAGGAATTCACATTAGGGCTCTCAGGAATAATTCTATGTTCACAAATTGGGTTTCATCATTACCTGAATCTGTCTTAATTAAAGCATATAATTATTTAAATAATATAAAAAATTTACCTCAATCGGTGGAGAAAGGCTTGGTAGATCTTAATAAAGAAAAACTTGAGGCTGTCACTAAGATCGTTGAAAAAATATTGCTAGAAAAAGTTATAGAGAATTCGTCTTTAAATGAAGCAAAAAATAATGAAACAAAAAATGAGGTGAGGTTAGTAGATAAAAAAACATTAAGGTTTTAGTTTTATAATCAACCGATTGTGTTTTTTCAGCCAACTTCAACTTCTAAAAAAGTCCAACGATCTTCTTTTTTAATTTCTACAGATTTACCGCTGTGGTGTACAATAGTAATTACTCTTGGGTTTTTGTGCTTAAATAACTCATCTTGGATTGCCTGCTGAGCAGTAGTGGACCAATTGTTAAAATCCAAGCACTCAACGACAAATAAAGCGCCTTTAGTTAATCCAAGTTCAAGCTGTCTTGAAATTTTTCTTTTGGCTTTTTTATTCTCTACCCAATCGCTTTCATCGAGTAGAAGATGAACCAAATCGTGTTCGCCAATTTCGCTTGCTTTCGGATTCTTTACTAAATTAGTCCTAGTGATAAAACTAAAAGAATCCAAGGTTTTCTTTATCTGTTCTGATACATGTTCACCACCATTACCAAGCGCGATAAAATGCTTTGCGCATAGTGGTTCAAATTTGCATAGTCCCAGGTCTTTAATTTTGGGTTGGTTTTCAAGGTGAGGATATCGTGTAACGAGTGAATCTGCTAACATTTTTTTTATGTGATGGTTAAATCTTTCCACTTTTATAATCATCTGATGACCTGTTTTTACCTATTTTATTTTCATAAACACAGCTATAAAGTACATAGAATAAGTTGTTTGTCTAGCTCTTTGAAAGAAGAAAATTCCAGGGTTATTTTTTCAGGATCTGTTTTTTTAGTCGGCTAATTGCGGTTACAAATAACTTTTTTTTCTTGTCTTTTTCAAAGTCGCACGTTGCGTTCAACAAGATTCAGTAAGGTTTTTTGGTGATTTTTCAAGTAACGAAAATAGTAGATACCAAAGAAGAATAATCCTGTTGCTGCTAATTCCTTTAACTGCTCAAGTGAAGGGTGGAGTTTGTCGCAGCACCACCTAGTTCTTTTAGCGATCCAACGTCACAAACAGGTTTAATAATTGAAACGTGCTAAATTACGCTATCCTTATAAAAACACATATAGCTGTTTTAATACGCTATCCTTGGCGGGTTATGCGTTTTGGTTGGTTTTCTGTATGAATTGTTTTAATAAATAAATGAATGAATGATAAGCTGTTGTCTGTTTAATAAGTGTAAATTGGATAGGCGCTACCCACCAACAGCTTTTCGGTTTTTGAAACGCTCATTTGACTTTCAAAAGAGGGGCGTGATATAATCTTATTTACTCATCATGTTTGGATAAGTTATGGCAACTACTGAAGATGTTAATAAAAAGCCGGTGTACGAAAGAGTGGGGTGTGCGGGGAAGAAGCGCTGGATTGTTGTTGAGGTGAATAAGAATAATGAGTTTAATTCAAAGGGGTGGTGGAAAGACTTGTGTGTCGATCTGCCACACGGCATGTATTGGGTTAGGTTTAAGCTTGAACAGCCTGTTTCAAAACTGACTCTTGAAAACATAATTAACGGAATTCGTTCTGCCAAGATCGTTGTCATGGGGCTTTGGCTGCCCGATGGATGCGAGGAAGAAAAGCGTCATTTTGTTGCAAAAGGCATGTCCGCTGTGTGCGCCTCCGAACAAAGAATGGCGACGATTGAGCGTATGGAGTCCAAAATTAACCAAAAATTCAACGCAACTACCGTGAGAGAAATTAGTCAAGGCGCAAAAAGTGATTCCTCTTGGGTAACCACCGATTTAAGTGGGTCAAAATCAAACACAGGGTTGCGCTGTTCTGATGCGTTGTTGAATAGTAAGGGTGAGGGTGCAAATCAGCAGCAAGAGGCTCACACTGAGTCAGTTGGACTTATTTCTAGTGTAAAAAAGAAAAACAATAATGTTTCTTTTGGTCAAAATTTTAATTCCTCAGTCCAACCCAAGGGCGCACTCAAAAAAGAATGCTCTGCCGATTTTCCTGAATGGCCAGAGCACTGGAGGGATATCTTTAAAAGTCATGAATTATTTAACGTTCCTTACGTCCAGGAGTGCGTTAAAAATGATCGTGTAGCCGACAAGATCGCATCTCCCATTTTACCTCAATCTATTACTCATCAATCTGCTGCTAGGGCTAGCAGTTTAACAGGCGCTGAAAAGGTTAAAATATGGGATTTTTTGTCCTGGAAAAAAGAAGGAATTGAGTTGCCAAAAAACCTTCATAATCACCAAAGGTTGCCTCCTTTCATGTGTCAAAATGACGAGCGCCTAGAGGGTTTCATGAAGCACTTGATTGTTTCTGAAAGGAAAGAGAAAGAAAATGTGAAGATGCAGTTGAATGCTTTTATTGAGCTTGATAAAGAACATCTAAAAGCCGTCCACGTTAAACAGCGCGTTCGTAGCGGACAGACTGTTTCCTCTGATAGAGATTTGATTGTTAAAGGCTCTGTGGCTTCTGGCGGTCGTGTAGAGGCTGTGGGAGAGATCCACATCTACGGAACTATGCTGGGCACTGCAGCCGCAGGGATGAGTGGAGATAAGATGGCAGAGGTGTTTGTTTCTGATTTTCAAGGTGAGTCGATTCACATTGCGGGGTTGGGTAGTTCTTTTGAAGAAAATGAGGTTCCAAAAGGTAAAACGGTAAGGTTTTACAGAATGGGCGAAAAAATTAATCATGAAGTTTTATAATAAGTTAACAATAATTAACAATAATTAACAATAATTAACAAGGACTAGTAATGAGTCAAGAAAAAGAAGAAAAAGAAGAAGGAAAAACGGTTATTGATGAAATAAAGCAAATCATGTTCTCTAACAACTTAACCTTCAATAATGATGAGCAAACCTTTGAAAAGAAGCAAAAAATGAATAGCAAACCAATAAGAAAAATTTCTGTGGGCACCCTGTTTTCCGGTATCGGTGCTTTCGAGCAAGCGCTGGATATTCTTGGTGTAGAGCATTCAATTGAGTTTGCGTGTGATAATGGCAACATCAGTTTTGAAGAAATACTCCCCAAAGCGAAGAGGGAAGAGTTTGAAAAAATCACTGACCCGCTTGAAAAGCTTGAGTTTGTTGAGGGTGTCTACAGAAAAGCAAAGAAGAAAAATTTTGTTAAAGAAAGCTACCTTGCTAATTATGATTTGAAGGATGAAAATTTTTATCATGACGTTCGTTTCTTGGGCTCACACATCAACAAGAAAATTGATGTTCTCGTCGGTGGCAGTCCGTGTCAGTCGTTTTCTGTCGCCGGGAAAAGAGGCGGTTTTGAAGACACAAGAGGCACGCTGTTCTTCGAGTTTGCCCGTTGTGTAAAGGAGTTTCAGCCGGAAGTTTTCATCTATGAAAACGTTAAAGGGTTGTTGAGTCATGATAAGAAAAAAACCTTTGATGTTGTTCTGAACACGTTTGAAGATCTAGGTTACACTTTTTTTTGGCAGGTATTAAACTCAAAAGATTATGGCATCCCGCAAAGTCGTCCAAGGGTTTTCATTGTAGGGTTTAAGGATAAATCTGCGGACTTTAGGTTTCCAGAAAAGCAAGAGTTGAAAACAACAATGGCACATTTTCTAGAGGAGAAAGTAAACCAAAAATATTTCTTAAGCGAAAATCAGTGCGATTACTTCACTAGAAGTCCGCACAGATTTAAAAAGAAGTTTATTCAAATCAATGGCAAGATTGCTTTGTGTCAAATAACAAGCCAACAATACAATATGAACGGGGATTTTGTTGACGATAAATATTACCTAACAGACAAGTTGGTAAGTTATGTCTTAAAAGAAGGAACTAAAAACTTTAAAGTGTCTCCTTCTATTGATACTCCAATTGCTAAAACGCTGCTAGCCTCTATGCACAAAATGCATAGAGCAAGCATTGATAACTATGTAACAGGGAAAGATGGTAAGCTTCGTCGCCTGACCCCGAGAGAATGCATGAGGTTGATGGGTTTTTGCGACACCTTCAAGTTGGTTGTCTCCGATCTCCAACTTTATAAACAGGCTGGAAATTCAATTGTAGTTGATGTATTGATGGGTTTAATGGGTGAGATAATAAAAACAGGAGTTTTTGATAAAAAGTAATTAACTTAAAACTTTTTCAAAAATTAACTTTGTTTTTTTTTTTTACTTTCAAGTAACTCGGTTTATTCATTGGATTATTTTTTAAAATCAAACAAGAACAATTATGCTTTAATTTGCAACAGAAGCTGCGTTCAGTGCAAGAAGTTTATGAATGGCTTTAAAGAAGCTGTGGTTTTCTTTGGCTAAGTATAAAAAGTAGTTGGAGAAGATCAGGGAAGCATTCTAATCAGGAAAACCTAAGCGATCTTTGGTGCTTTCTTGGTCGCGCTTTGAAAACAACCAAAAGTAAAAGGCGTAGACTTCGACTCTTGGTTGTTTTTACATCTTTAAACCTTTACTTTTTTTATCATTCATTTCAGGAACTACAGCTTTAAGTATCTTCACTGCGATTGCGTTTTCTTCAATCCAGTCATCTGTAGCAAACTGCTTCATTTGTTCTTTGGTAATCATTAAAAATTCCTGACTTCCAGGTTTTGCGTTGTCTAAAAACTCCCTGTTTCTATTAGGTGTTTCAACTGTTAGCAGCGAAGCAGGTTGAGGTGAGTTGTACTGGAGCCAGTTTTTCAAAACCAATTCGGGGTATAGAACCCCCACCACTCCTTCTCTCCCATGTTGCAAATCAAAATAATCTCTAGCCTGCCCGTGGTGCGAATCAAAATTTCCCCCAACCAATCGAACTTCGTCGGACGGGGTTAGTTTTTGCAAGTCGCTACCAAAAGTATAAAACAGTTTATCCCCCTCTATCGGCACTCCGTTTACAATCAAAGAAAGGTTGTCCAAGTAAAGCTTCCCGTGTTTTAAAACCGCATCATCGTTGTAAAACTGGCGCATTAATTCGCCTGAAATGATCGGGTCAGGCTCCTTATTCAGCCTATCAATATCCTGCGAAGACAGGTTGTGGTAGTCGGTTGTTTCTTGTTCCTCTTTCATAATTTTATCCCCGCTTTAATTTAATTAATTATAACACTTTTTTTTATTTTTTTAAATACGCCCATTGATCGGTTATAAACATCAAGTGTGCTGAATGAGCGTTTGATTGCCATAGCACAGCGCGGCTAGGTTCTTGAAAATGCTAATGGGTTGTTTTTCCAGTTGTTTGCAGAATGTAGTTGGAAAATTGTTGGATTTCGCCCAAGCCCTCCTGATTATATCACTTTTCTGATCTTCCCAACCACTTTTCACACTTAGCTACTTTCCTTTACGGCTCTCCTAGATTTTCATTTACCTTTCTTTAAAAAGTGCTAAAATTTAGTAAATACATTTTTTAAAAGAAGCTTATGAATAGTGATAATCAGCCTATCGAAGACAAAAGAAAACAGTGGGAGCCTTTCATAGAAATACCTGTGGAAATGGTTTTAGCTGAATTAGGTGCGAATCCGTTTCAGGATGGTGATAAATGGAAGTGGAAAATTGAAGGCATAGGTAACATAAGACAAAATCCGAGATCTTCTCAGTCGTGGAAAAACATGAACACTGACAAAAAAGGGTACGGCTCTGTTTCTTTGGTTATGGAAGCAAAAAACTGTCAATTCAAAGAAGCTTTATATTTTTTAAAAGAACACTTTAATGAGCAAATTAAAAATTTTGACCCCAATTTAATAGAGCAATTAAGAGGGCAGCAAGAAGAAACAGAATACACTCCGCCTGAAAGAATGGATAAATACAACCCACAGGTCGCTGACTACTTGATTAAAAAAAGAGGCCTTCCTTCGTCGCTTGTAAAGAATTTGGTAGAGTGCGGCAAGATTTATGGAAACAGGAAAGTGTTTTTGGATAAGGAAAATAACACATCAAGAGAGTATGGCGAGGTTCGTTGCGTGTTTATATCGCCGCTTGCCGGGGAGCTTCGCGGCATGGGCGATGAAGGATTCAAGGGGTGTTGCTTGGGGAGCCAAACAGAAGTGTCTGGTTTTATGGTGTTAAGAGAGAGCGCTGTCAACGAGAAGGTGGTTGCTTTGGTGGAAGCAGCGATTGATGCTCTCTCGTATAATGCCATGTTTCCTGGGCGTTCTGCGGTTTCAACAAACGGCTCAGGGCGGTTCAGGCTGCAGTACCGACTAGCCATCGATGCTATAGAAACGGGGTATGCGGTTTCGGTTGCTTTCGACGCCGACAAGCCTGGCGATTTAGCAGCACAAAAATTAGTCAATGCTTTGTTTCTAAGGAAGTTTCTCTCTGCGCAACTGAAGGTTTCCCCGGAATCGGTAGATGAGTGGATTGTTTCAGACGACATAAACATTGTTGTTCACCCATCACCACATCACTTATGGTGGAAGCCAAAAAATCAGGGGTTTGATGGAACTAAACAACCCGTTCTTGTTTCAAAGATTGTTGAAAAGGACGAGATTGACGAGAGGACGGGTAGAAATAAAAAAGACACTGTTTGGTATGACAGCGGTGAGAAGTCAGAACCTGTTGTGGAAATACAAATAAGAAATCCGGTTCATGATTTACTAAAGAGAGGAGTTGTAAAGTATTCTGTTACTGAAAAAGTTGTTAGGTATATTCACAATAATTTTAAAATGATCAGAGAAAGACCTGTAAAATCCAAGGATTGGAACGAGGATATGATTTTACTAAAAGAAGATTACCGCCTTGATTACGAACAATCGGCGAAGGACGGTTTTAAGTTTGGTGTACCTCAACTCCCAGAAGATTACGATTCTTTGGTTAATTCATTTAGCAAAACGCCAAAGGTTTCAAAACAAAAGAATATTAAATTAGGTAATTGAAACTGTTGAAACTGTTGTCGGTGTTGTTAAGTTCATGTTTTCAAGTTCGTGTTGTTGAGTGGTTGGCGTAATTTTTTTCAAGAAAAAGTTAGGTTTACAGATTTCAGATTGGCTTTAAATGATGCTCAAAAGAGTGCTGTAGAGTCACTGAAGCAGCACTCTTTAGCTTTAGCCGGCACAGGAAGCGAAAAAACGAGAGTGTTGGTTTCAAGAATGGCTTATTTGATTGATAAACACAGGTTTGTAAATTTTTCAGGGCTAATTGCAAAAACAGTTGGATAGGATCAGTGAGGCGTTCTAATCAAGTGAATCCAGACGATCTCCGATGCTTTCCAACCACACCCCGCTAACAACTGCAAGATGGTGTTTTTAGGTTCAGCCACAGCAGTGCGTCAGGGTTTTTCTAGTGCTAATGGGTTTGAAAATAACAGGTGTTTATATTTTCCATGCTTTTTTTAGCTAAGTGTAAACGGTAGCTAGATAAGATCAGAGAAGCATTATAATCAAAAGAAGAGTGGTCAAACGATCCCAAACGATTTCCCAAACGCACTCCGTAAATAGCCTTTATTTTCAAAATGTGCTTAATGAGGCGTTGTTAATTTATTGTTTTACCTTAAAATAAAGTTATTGTATTAGCGTGTTTATTGTAATGGATAAAGAGCTTTTGGTAAAAAAAATAAGAATGGAAAGAATAGAGTTTAAAACTCTTTCTTTGGATCTAAAAACCCCAGAGGGTTTTTGGGATGCGGTAGTTAATTATCCCTATGTGGTAAAAAAAGAGAAAAGCTTTTTCTATAATAACAAGATAAACTTGGAAAAGTGGTTGGATTGGGAAAAGATGAGTAAAAATATTCCTAATATAAACCAGTGGCATTGGTTGAGAGGCGTTGGTTTTTTAGACAACCATCGCCAAAAGCAAAACACCCAGTCGTATTTCAATGTGCCGCACAGTGGGGTTAACTTTGGCTATGATTTAGGTTTATTCACCCTATATTCGATGGGCTTTCGCCGCAATCCGAAGAAGGCGTCGCTAAAGATGGATGGTGACACAGAGAGCGCCGTTATATCCGCCACGGTAGATCAGTGGAAGCGCTTATTCTCAAAAGCAGTGAAGTCAGGGTGGGACATCAACACCACAGATTCCGATGGAAGAACGCTAACTCATTTAGTTGCTAGAGCGCCTGACATAGAGGGTTTTGAGTGGCTGTTTTCTATGGGAGCCTCGTTGATCAAAAAAGATTATTTGGGTCGTTCGCCGTTAGATGAACTAAGGAAGCATTATCCCGATCTAGCTACTTTATGGGAGTTCAAGCCTGAAATAGACAAGCTGCGTAAGGCTGTTTATGGTGAGGCTAACAACAAAAACATTGCCAAGCAAGTTTTTAGGTTCTAACCGTAAAACTTATGCCATATTCACAATAAACCATTAACAAAGAAAAATGTTTATGCCAACCAATATAGAAAATTATTACTCAGAAAAAGAAAAACTATTTAGGGTTTACAGAGATTTACCCTACGAAGAAAAATTCAAACAAGGACGAGAGCTGTACTTTAACAAGCCTGAAAGGCTTTCAACAGTTGAAGACATTCGTCGTTATTTAGAAGGCAAAGTAGAAAAGTCAGAAGACAGGACTCATTCATATATTAATTTCATTTGGGAGGGTATGGATAATAGCAATGAGCTTTTCAGTTTTTTTGTTTATAAACAAACTTACAAAGAGAATGGGTTAGAGTTGTCAGATGAGGCAGTAAGTTTTATCAATAGCGGGTATCAGTCTATTTCAAAATCATCACTAAGAATCTGTTTTCTTTCATTCTTAAATCCTATTTCACTCAACAACACAGAGTCGTTTAATGAAAAAAGTTCTGATGGTCTAAAAAAGATTATCTTTAAAAATGAAGTAGCGTTGATTGAGTTAAGCGAAAGCTTCAAGAGGGCTGCGGAAAACAGAATTGTGTTAGAGGGCATCAATCCTTGGATAGGGTGGCAGGGTGGCATATCAACCAGAGACAGTAGAGGTATTTTGGATGGTGTAAGAGAATCTTTTGATGTTGCTTTAAGAAAGGTTAAGTCTTTAGTATCGCACTCCAACAATAAAAACAAAACTCCAATTGCATCAATATCACACCTGGTTGCAAAAACAACAGGGCGTTGGAGTTATTTAGAAAAGTGGCTGCCATACATTGAAAAGGTGCCTGATAATAACAAGTCTATGCATGAAATGATGTGGGGTGCAGCTAATACAGGCAGCTTCTCTGACACAATAGGAATTATATTCAATTTCCCAAGATATTCAAAAGTGTTGAATGATTTGAAAAGCTCTGAGGATTGGGATTCGTTTTTCAATGTAATTGATCGTTTTATTGAGCGTGGTTTTTTCAAACTACCTAATAATTACAGCATGAGTGTTCATGATCAGTTGTCTATTTTCAATTCTCACCTTGAGAGACAATTGGCTCTCTTATTGGTAGATTATGTTGGAGTAGATAAAAACAAATTATGTTATTACCTTGACAAAGTCAACCAAGAACTGCCAAAACTCAGCAGAGAACAGTTTTTTGATAGCACAGTTTTGTTTTATTTCACCATAATGAACGAAAAAGAGGAGACTGTTAAGGGTTTTGATGACACATTATTTTTCAACAATTTTAGTGTTAGTAGTGAAGAAACACTTTTCAAGTGCCGCCTATTAAGTATTGATTCTGCTGTTGTTGAACAGGTAGGGGGTTGGAGTGTTATGGTTGATGAGGCAGTAAAGAAAAAGGATGCTTTTGTAATTAAGTTGCTGTGGTCGTTGTCTGGGTTACTCAATGAATTGGGTAGAGGTGAATTGTTTGAAACTCTAATGAAGGATAGTGATAAAATTTTACAAGAAAACAAGGAAAAGTTTTTTGATAAAGAAGAATTCCTTTGTTATTATTCAACAATAAAAACTCTTTTGGTTAATTCATGCATTACTAAGGATAGTAATAAATCACTAACTGTCTTTAAGGCAAAATTAGGAAGAGATGTGTGGTCAACTGAATTTGAAAGCAATGAAAGGATGGACGGGTTTGATTTCTCAAGGAGCGTCAATAACGCATTATCTAGCATTAGCGATCACGATGCAAACATTACTGAGATTCGTTTGAAACCGTTGGAATATGGATTTAAAAAATGGGTTAGTATTCAGTCTGTGTCAGAGCAAAAGTTTAAAAAATTGATTAGTTTTCATTCTGTGAAAGTTGAAGGTTCAGACGTAAAACCCAACGAATCAGGTTTTTATGAAGAGAAAAGAGACGAAAAAAAGCAGTTAAGCATGAGGGCATTAAATTTCTTGACTGAAAAATTAAATCAGGCGGATTGTTGGAAAGAAAAATACGGAAGTTTGGTGGGTTTAAACGAAAGATCGGTAGACGATGAGGTTTTAGTGCTAAAAATCATACCGTTTAATTTTCTTCATGAATGTTTCGCTGGTTTTATCGCTGATGAGGTTAGCAGCGGCATAGACAAGAGAATTATAGATTCTTTTAAAGTTCACGCTCATGCTTTGTTTAGAAGAAAAAGTAATACAGAGGACGACGGAAAAACGCCTGCTTCTACAGGCTCTGCGGAGTGCAAGGCGGTTTCTTATTATTGGACCAAGGAAGACTTTGTTGAATTAATAAGCAGCAGTTTTATTGAGAACAAGGGTTATGAAGGGTTGGGTTTATTAAAAGAGGCGGCGTTCAGGTATCCTAGCGGGGTTTTTTATGGGATGAGTTTCTCCAAGCTGAAAGAACTGTATAGTGCCTTGTCGCAGGGTGAATTGAGTTATGAGCAAAAGAAAGAATTAAATAAAAACCCTACTGTGAATGTGTTGTTGAGTTTTGTTTTAGGGAGGGCGTCAGATTTTGAGAAATCCTTAAAGTCTTTAAATGGTATTGATGGTTGGATGTTCAAGAAATGCACTCCTTTTGAGTTGTTCAGCGAGAGTTGTTCATACCCAGAAAGCAATCGTTTTTCAGGAGGTGTGTGGTTTAAAAAGATGGAAAAGATGATTGATTGGATGAGTTTTAATTCACTTCTACCAGAGGCAGGCGCTGAAAAGATGGAAGATCCGATTCTTTCTAAAAAAAGAATTTTTTATTTGTCAGCGCGATTGTGGAGCAGTTTAATTGGATGTCCCGGGAGATCGTCGGAAAGCAAGAAAAAAATGGATTTAGCTGCCTCTAATTACTTTAACAGTCAAGGAAAAGATTTATTGAGAGTAGAAGACTTATCGGTTTGGGGTGACACTTGGAAAAATCTATCTCTCACCGCCGCAACTAACGTCGAGGATTGGGTAACGCGCAGGGCTGTTTCAGAGGGGACTGGCGTCTTTAAAGCTAACAATAATACTATCCAAGAAAAAATGGTCATTGCTTCAACAGTCTTCAGAGCCATGGATGCGTTCAGTAAGTGGTTTGAGCGCCAAATGATCAGAGATGCTGACTTCACCGCGAGAATGGGTTCGTTGCTGTTCGATGGGCTAATGTCTGGAAAGAAAAATATAGGGTATTCTTTTGTTAGTTTGACAAGTGTTAATGTTGTAAACCGCGACATAAGGTCTGATACGGTTTGGCTAATGCCTTGGTTGTTAAGTGTGATTAGAAATGAGGATGTTATCTTTTTTAACGATCATAAAGAAAATTCAATAGAAAATAAAAAAGAATTTTTAGAAACAATGAAAAAATTTCTAACTGATTACAGTAGTAGTCAATCTCTACCTGAATATTTGAGAAAAGTTGTGTTTAATGGTGAAGATGGTGAAAAATTAGGTCTTCTTTTAGTCGCCGCCTGTAATAGTTTAGAGGGTGCCTTGCTTTTAAAGGAGAATGGACAAGACGTAACCGAAAAAATAAGGAAGGATAAAAAAGGACTAAGGTTTTAGAAGGTTGCTTTTTCGCTTTTTTACTAGCCATTTTTTATTAGCCATTATCTCACCAAATCGAATGCTTACATTGAGGAAATTGATTACATGAAAGAAATTTCTTCCCTTGATGTTGCCCTTGCTTTACAGTTCTCTCAACCATAAACCCGCCACTACATTTAGTGCATTTTTCTCCCAATGAAAAGCCGGCGCTTATTGAGGGTTTGGTGGTGACTAAAGATTTGTGGTTTGTTGCGTTGGACAAGGTGGGGTTTGTTGCTTTTTGACGTTTTAACCGGCTGGGAGCAGAAGCGAGCGAGGGTTGCTTACTGAAACATCCCTCATTGTAAGTCTTCAGTCTGTTAAGTGCTGCTGTCGGGTGTTGAGACATTAAATGTGTAACCCAAGTTTGTTGTCTTTTTTCAAAGTCTGCTAGTTTGAACTGCCCCTTGGATATAGAATCAAGTACATGCTCCCATTTAGCTGTAATCCCAGGCTCCCTTAGCGGCGGACACATGTCATACATAATCATACCTATTTCAGTTGGTTTTATTTTTTTACTCTTCAAGCTTTCTTTTTCAATATAGTTTCTATCAAAAAGCGTTTTTATAATACCTGCCCGTGTCGCTGATCTCCCGATACCATCAATGCCACGAAGTATTTTTTTCTCCTGTGGGTCAGTTACTAGATTAGCAACGTTCTTCATTTGCTTAAGAAGTGTGCCCTCTGTGTATCTTAATGGAGGTTGTGTTTCTTTAACACCCTTTGTGATGCTGTTAACCTGAACGACATGTCCTTGCTGTAAAAAGGGGAGATTGGGGTCTTTACCATCTGCTTCTTCAAGAGATGATATAATTCTCCATCCCGGGGTTTTTACCACTCTTCCTCTTGAGATAAAGTTTTCTGAGCCAATATCAAAAATAATTTTTGTTTTTTCCGCCTCACACGGAGGGTAGAATTGGGATATATAACGCAAGGAAACTGATTCATAGAGTGTTTTTTCAAGAGGGCTTACAGATAACAAGTCAGGCATCTCTAAGGTTGGAATTATGCCGTGGTGTTCTCCCACTTTGTTGTCGTTGAAGGCGGGTGATTTTATTGAAGGTTTAGAGCCTGAGGAAGCCACCCCAACGCCCCCAGAGAGGGCCGAAAGTTTTTTCAGTATTTGTGCTGCTTCTTGATGCTGGCTTTCTTTTAGGTATCCAGAGTCTGTTCTTGGATAGCTCAAATAGCCTGCGTCATAAAGCCTTTGACATGCCTCCAGTGTCTCTGTTGCTGAAGCGCCAGTTTTATTGTTTAAGTAAGCTTGTAGGTTAGTTAAATCGAATGGCGTTGGGGCGTTTTCAAAAACCGTGCTGCTTTGATAAAGGACGATTTTTGCTGTTTTTTCTTTTTTTATTTTTTGATAAATATCTTCTGCTTTTGTTAAGTCAATGATGTGTCCGTAATCATTAAACCATCCAGTTTGGAGTGATTGAATTGCTTCGTCAGCCTCTGAATTGTTATCTTCCTCACGGGTTTCGCTTTCATCAATAACAGATTTCAAGTCTGTCTTGCCTTTAGGCATCCAAAGAGCATTTATTTTTATTTCACTATCTTCCAAGTGTGCTGTAATTACAGCGTAGTTTAACGGAGAAAAATTTAGTATTTCAAGTTCTCTCCTAACCACGATACAAAGGAGAGGGTATTGCACCCTGCCTAATGAAAGAACGCCACGGTGTCCTCCTTGACGCTGCCCAAGAACAGTAGCCCAGCGGGTAAGGTTGATCCCTGCGTTAAAGTCTGCTCTCTGTCTTCCAAGGGCAGATTCGTATAAATTAGAGAATTTTATATTATCCTGCAAAGAAGCCAATCCTTTTAATATAGAAGGTTTATCCAATGAGTTTATGAGTAGCCTTTCTACTGGCTTTTTATTGTTCAGGTAGTGTAGTACCTCGTCAACGATTAGCTGACCCTCTCTCCCAGGGTCGCCGGCGTGTACAACAGAAGAGCATTGTTTCAATAAGTCTTTAATTATTTTAAATTGACCAACTTTTTTGGGTGATACTTTTAACTTCCAAGAACTTGGAAAAAAAGGTAGGTCTTCCAGTGCCCATTTTTCAAATTTTGGATCGTAATCTTCAAGGTGGCACTGTTCCAATATGTGTCCTATACAGTATGATACATACCAATCAGGAGTTTCTAAGTAACCTTGGCTTGTTTTCAGTGGGCCAGGCAAGCATTGAGCTATTTTTCTTGCCATGTCTGGTTTTTCGGCAATTAACAGTTTCTTTGACATGCTATAAAGTCTCTTTTTTATTGATTTTTAAGCCCAAGCCAAGTGTTCGTTTTTTTACTTTCATTTTCAATTTTGTTTTGCCAATATTCTGTTGTATGCAGTCCCATTTTTTTCAACAAGTCCAGCGCCTTATCAAAAACAGGTTCTTTTTTTTCAGGAAGCTCAATCTCAGGAATGTATCTATCAAGATTAGTCAATTTCTTGTAGAGTGGGAGCAAGTGAATATTTTGTCTTAATCGGTCACCTTTTTTACCCTTTATCTCGTTGGCGCGGGTGATCAGTGTAGATAGATCGCCATAGGTTTGTATCCATAATGCGGCTGTTTTTTCGCCAACATCTGGTATCCCGGGTATGTTGTCTATATCGTCCCCTCTAAGAGCAAGAAAATCCGCGATTTGATCCGGGCGTATGCCGGTTTTTTCAATAACATCACTTTCTATAATATGCTCGTGTTCATTAACCTTGCCAAATATTTCATTGTATTTCTTTTTGTAGGAAACCATAATAGTGTGCTCATTATCAATTAACTGCATTAAATCCTTATCTGATGAAAGTATTAAGTTGTTTCCACCAGCCTCAGCGTTTTTCCTCGTTAGCGTTGCTATCACGTCGTCACTTTCACATCCGCTCTTTTGGATGTAAGGTTCTCCAAAAAGAGACATCATTTCAGGGAGTCTAAGTTTTTGATTGGTTAATGCTTCTGGTGTTGGCGATCTATTGGCTTTGTATTCTGGATAAAGCTCGTGTCTGAAGTTGGTTTCACCAACAGGATCAAGAACATGAATTAGGTAGTCTGCGTCAAATGACTTATATACCTTTTCAAATATATAGTAAAAGTACCCACGCATAGCATTCACGTCGATAGTTTCATCCTGCCATTGAACCATGTAAGGTTCCTGTGCGTAATAGTTTCTGTAAAGAAAGGAGCTTGTATCAACAATAATTAGATTTTTACCCATAGCGTTTTTTTCTTTTTTATACAGTTATCAATTTTTAACATAGCACATTTTTTTCTCAATAAAAGTATTTTTTTACTTTTTTCAAGTTTTTTTTGTTTGACAAAGCTTAAATAATTGTTTATTCTTCTTCAATCTTACTTTATCAATGGTTTTTTATGCTGAGTTATTTGCCTGAAAATTACCAATGGCCAGACGAATTATCCCACTGGAATGTTGTCGAGAGGGGGTTTTTAAGGGATAAAGAAAAAAGCGAAGAGTGTAAAATCGGATCAGAACAAAACCCAGAACAAAACCCAGAACAAAAATCACAAAAATTTGCTTTTGGATTGGTAAACAACTTAAACTACAGCAAAGAAGAACAAGAAAGGTTTTCTCGTCTTTACAACAAACAATTAGGTTTCTGGGATTTGTGGGCCTCTGAAAAATATTTAAAAGGGCTTGCTTTATTCAAAGACGATCTAAAACTGTTAGACTTTAAAAAAATAAACGAGGAATTATACAATAAAACAGGTTTTGTTGTTGTTGGAGTTAATGGACTTCTAACCGCCAAAGATTTTTTTGAGCTACTCGCTAACAGAATTTTCCCTGTCACATGGTGGCTAAGAAGCGAAGAGGAATTAGACTACATTGTAGAACCTGATTTATTTCACGATTTAATTGGGCACGTTCCGATGTTGATGTTGGAAGATGTTGCTGATTTTATGGTTCAATTTGGAAGGAGTGGTTTTAAAAAAAGGAACAGTGAAGATGAAATGAAAAAGTTGAATTCATTGTATTGGTTCACCTCTGAGTTTGGATTAATAAAAGAAAAGAATGAATTAAAAATATGGGGCGCTGGCATTCTTTCTTCCAACAAGGAAATGGCTTGGTCAATGTCAAATTATTCAAAAAAGGAAGATGTTGTTAATTTTGATAAATTAATGGGTTCAAGCTACAGAATAGATGAAATGCAGCCGTTTTATTTCGTTCTTCCTCATTGGGAAAAGTTGAAAGAAATAAAGATTCTTTTGAATTGATTTTTTATAAAAAAATGTTTCTTATTTATTTCAGTGATGTTTTGTTTATGTCAATTAATAACTCTGGTGCTTAAATGAAATTCAATTTACCTCATCCATTAAATAAGGTTTGGCCAGAGGCGCAGCCAGTTGCGATCAGTCTGCTAACCAAGGTAATGCAGGATGCGCTACACCAGGCGGACGATTCTCTATTCAAGATGTCTGTGGAAAAAATTGAAATGTTTGAAGCAATGAGGACTTTAAGGCTTCAAAAATCGATCTTGGAAAAAACAATTATTGAAAACATCTCTCTCTTGTGGTCTTTGGAAGAAAATAAAAGTGAAGAGGTTGGCGCTGAAAACATTTTTAAGTTACATCTTGTTGAAAACGAGGATTTAGAAAAAACTTTGGCGGTTACAGAAGTTGTAGCAAAGATGAGTCAAAAGTTTAATAAAGAAATTTGGGTTTGGGAAGAACTAATATCTAAATTTGATGGGTTAAACGAAAAGGTGGTTAACTGTTTAAGTCCTACACACATGCTAACCTGCTTCAAAGATCCTCTTGATTCTCTAGACATCTCTATCTCTAGTCGGCTGGTTATTTATAAATGCCTTGAAAAGAGTATGCTTTCTAGAATAAGCGAGCTATACCAATCTGTGTTCATGATTTGTCAAAACAATGGAATGGTCATTCCATCAGGATCGCTAGTTGTGGCAAAATCGTGCCAAAGAAAAACCAATTTAGAGGGGTTTTATAATGAATCGACGCGTGTTGCTGACATAGAAACGTGGGAAAGTATTAAAAGCCTTATGCTTTCCAAGGATAAAAATCAATGGATTGGTGATGGTGGAGATTCAAGTATTAGATTTAGAGAAGAGTTTTTAGGGATTCCTATCAGTAAAGAGGAATTATTAGCCAGCCTTTTGACAGTTCAAAAAGAGTTTTATAGGTTTAATCAGCATCTGGATGCTGCAAGCAGTGAAAGCCCAAATCAGATTACTGAAAAGATTTATCAGCAAATAAAACAAAAAGATTCAAATTTAAAAATTACTGCTGAACAAGAGTCCGTACTAGAAGCGATCACAATGATGTTTAATTATGTGTTAGAGGATGAAACAGTTGACGCTGCAATTAGAACACTTTTATCAAAGTTGCAGATTCCATATTTAAAAGCCGCCTTGATAGATGGAAGTTTATTCTTTAAAGAAGATCACCCTGCTAGAATGCTCTTAAATGACTTATCTGAGTCCGGTAAAGGATATTATGTTGAGTTGAATAAAGGACAAGAAATTCTTAAAGAAATAAAGAGTGTGGTAAAAAACGTCTTTGAACAAGTTGATCACAATGACGCCGTTTTTGCAGAGCAGCTTGCTGCGTTTAGTTTTTGGATAGAAGGGTTTAACAAAAAGAATTCGTTCGGCGAAAAAAGAACAAGCGAAGCAGCTTTAGGGCATGACAAGGTTGAGTATATAAGAAAGAAAATTGAAAAAATAATTGCTGTTAAGTTAGTTAATTTAAGTGAAGAAGAAGTTGATCTAGAAATAAATCCAATTCAGTTTTGGATAGAAAAGTGGTTAATCCCGGAGTGGACAAAAGAAAGTTTAAAGAATTGGAAAATAAATGATTTCAAAGAAGATTATGAGGTGTCGTGGCCAGAGAATTGGTCGCCTTATTTGTTCGACAATTTAACCTTAATTCAGTCAACACCAAAAACCTTTGACGAGAAAATAAACTATGTGAAGTCAAGCAAGGTTTTTGAAGAAGAATTTAAAAATTGGTTTGATAGAAATTCAGTGCCTGCGAAAGACTCTGCGGGTTGGATTTCTAGTTTTAAGGATTTTTTAAGAAGATTTCAAGGTTCAAACAAGCTTGTCACATCAACAGTGGGTGTTAGTAAAGGCATTGATAAAGATGTGGGCTTAGGAGGAAAATCAATAAACAGTGAAAAAGACAGTAAAAAAGAAGGAGCCATAGGGGTTGTTTCAATTAATTTACCCGTGGTGTCAGAAAAAAAAAGCCCCTATCAAATCCCATTGAAGGATTTGTTGTCAGCAAGGCACAATAAATATTTGGAAGGAGTAGATAAAAATATATTAGCAAGCGTTAGAGGTTTGAAAAAAGATCAGTGGTTTTCTTTGAAAAACAAAACAGGAGATTTCGAAAAAGGGAAGCTGGTGCTGATTACACCTTTAACTTCAAGATATTTAATAGTTAACCAGTCCGGATTGAAAATGTGTGAGCCAACAGCAGAAGAACTGGCTATCAACATTCAAAGAGGTGATGTTAAGGTTGTTACAGGAGCCAAGTTTTTTGATAGAGCAATGAGCTTTATACAATTATCACTGTCAAAAAGTTAAAAAGTTGACTTAGATTTTCTTTTTGTTCAGGTTTTTAATGTGGTTCTCAACAGCAGATGAACGACTTTCTGATATACTCTTTCCAGCGAGCCGCCTCCACTCATAAAGGTACTGTTTTTTACTTTTCACACTGCCGCAGCCATCGATCCAGTCGTGGATAAGAGAAAATATCTTGTCAGAGCTTGTATACCCGTTTCTATCAGCGGGGGCCATCTCCTCACTTATTATCCTGTTCACAAAGTAAAGTGTTGAAATGTTGAAGTCACTCATGTTTACTTGTGGTATAGTTTCAACGTTTTGATAGCCGGCGATGTTATTGATTTTTTTGTTATAGTCATCGGCGTTTTCAGAGGATTTTAGAATAAGCTCATGAAGATAGCTGTAAAAGGTTTCTATTTCAAAATAGAAATTTTTATTCATTGAATCAACTTTTTTTTCCCAATAGGAGATTTTTTTTCCTCCGCCTTTATTTGAGCTATAGTAGGAAAGGAGTTTTGGATCAAAAATAAGCCTTTCCGCAAGGCAGGTTGGAAATTCAACAGCGTCGTTGGGAATTAGTTGTATAGTGTCGTTGTAAGTCGGGTTCTTGTTGGAAACGTTTGCGAAATGTGCGATGTGGGTTAATTCATGAATAAGGTAAGTGATATCCGCTGTGCTGAGTCCGTCCTCACCGACAGGAACGTCAAGCCAAACTAATCCAGTCTTTTTTTTGTTTTTATGCTTTAATAAGGTAGCAGCAAGACAACCAGAGTTTACTTTAATTTGGAGCATCATCTCCTCCATGCCAACGTTTTTAAGTCTGAATTCAAAACAATATTTATTGGTGTCAAGTTTCCTCAAGACGAACCCTTTCTTTCCGTTATCCTTACTCCATCCAAATTGACTTAAGAAATGAAAAACAATTTTAGGAATTGATGTCTTCCAAAGAAATTCATCTTGTCTAATTTCATTATCATTATTAGTGAACATGCAGGCGGAAAAATTAAGCCATTCAGGGGTTATAGTGTTACCTAAGAAGCTTGAATCTAGATTTTGAATTATTTTTTTCTTAATTTTTTTCTGCAGATTACAATAAACCTCTTCAACCCTCAAGAGATCTCGGATAATCCCCCGCTCATCGTTGTCGGCCCAAAAATGTATAGCCTCTCGGTAATTATTTAGGCGGTTGCTAGAGTCCAGAAATGCGCAAACTTGTTCGTGGTAATTACTGTTTGCTTTTTCATTCCTTTCTTTTAGGTTGTTGTACGCCCTTAAAGCAAGGTTAATTTTTTTGTTTTGAATGTGGTTATAAATTTTATTAACAAAAACATTTTCAATTCTCTCAATGGAGTTACTGTAACTAGCACTAAGAGATTCAGAAAGAGCGCTGTGCCCATCAACACGGGCTACATTTTTAGTCTTGTAAATGCCAAGATTTTTGTAAATTTCAACAATTACTGTCTTTTGATAGTCTGTAGAGGGAGTAAAATTCAGTTCAATAAGTTTTTTACGATGCTCCCTGCCTACGCCTTCTGTGTAGGTTTCTTTAAACCAGGACTTTATCTTGCCGAAAGATTTTTTTTTAGTTTCGTAAAATGAAAGATAGTGATCGATTTTTTCAACCTCACTTAGGCGATATACGTAATCGTAAATAGTACTATCACTTGGCGCAGAAGTGAACTTATCAAAGCTGCTTTCGACACGATTGATCTGCTCTTTTGCAAAAAGGTAGACTTCACTGAATTTAAATTCAGGAAACTTACCGCCTGCTTCTGCCCACGCCTGAAAATAACTTGTCATAAAAACATCCCCGAACCTAGTGCGGTAATAATACCAAATTACTGGGGTTGGTTTGTTAAAAAACGGTTAAGTTTTTGTTGTTTTCAGGATTGGTTCATCTTACGCGTTGTATTCTCTCCTGGTCTCGCTCCGCCAGGGTCGCTGCAGCAACGTATTCTCTTGGGTTATCGATAGCGAATTTTTCAGGTAAAAATGTAGCAATTAGCGTTCCGTTTTTTTCAGGGCAAATTGTCTTGGCTGTCTCTTCATCTAAAAACATGTCAGAAGACCAGTTTGAAAATATTGGAACAAGCGAAATAGTTTCACCCTCCTGAACGAACATTTGGTAAGGTGACGATTTTATCGTTTTTTCCATAACAGACAAGCAGTTTTCAGAGGTTATAGGAGTTCTTTTAGCTGTTAGAAGTGCCCTTATGCGCTTCCTCGCTTCTCGCTGCGCATTCTCAACCAGAAGTTGGAAGGAGGCGTCATCAAGCGGCTGCGTTTCTGTCACCTGGTCTGTCAGCGCAATCACCTGCGCACCGACAGGTTGCGCTGCGCTGTTCTGTGGCAGCGTTTCAGATTGAGACAAAGCAGAGGAAGACAGGATTAATAAGATAGAGGCAGCTATAATTTTTTTAGACATGAGTGTACCCTTTATTTTTCAGAATATAATTGCGGCTGTTTCGGAAGAATAAATTGTTTTCTTTTTTGTGTCAAGTTTTTTTCATCTACCTGCCTTGTTTTAAATAAAGTTAGAGATCGCCAGGCTCTCCTGATTAGAGCGCTTTTCTGATCCTCTCCAACCAATTTCCGCACCTATCCAATAAAAAACTCAGTAAGAGTTTTTATATAAAAAGCACACTGAATTCTGATTCAGGCGTTAATTATAGGTAAACTCTTTCAATGTAAATTATAACAATAGGCTTATCCACCAAGTGTGATAGAGCAGATTAGTTTTTGAAGTGGTGATTTTTTATAAAAACCATTAAGTTTGATGAATTCAGTAATAAAAGGCAATTTTAAATTTAATTATTGTTAGTTTTTTTTTTTGCTACTTACTTTTCACATTGAGAAAGTTTTTTTGTTCTCTAATTTTGCTTCTTCTATAGAAGCGAATTCTTTCTTTTCCCGTATTTTGGAAACATCGAAAGAATCCGCACCGAAGTGCTGTGTTTCATCGAGTGAAGCAAACCCAACTGCCTCTAGTACCTTAAACTCAAGCGCTAAACTAGGCCCGCACTCAAAGCTAGCAACGATTTTTTTTCCCCCATCATGGTGTGTCCAAGCAACCAAAGCGATGTCAGCGCCGTCTGAAACAGTTTTCTTCGCTTCCCTACTCTTTAAGAAAATCTTTGATTGAACAAAAAGCGCGTCTGCTTGTTCTTCTGTTAGAACAGCGAAACGAACCCTGCTTGTTCCAGGCGTAAAGTTTTCAGCGAGATCTTGTCCTTCAATAACTTGTGAAACCAATGCCTGCGCTCTTTCAGGCTTTTTTAGATCGCAGAACCCTGTGGAAAAAGCGTTTTCGTTTTCAAAATAAAGGTAGTTTGTGTTTTGTTTTATCATACAGGTTCCATGAGTTCTTGTGTTCTACTGATTTGTTCTTCAATTAGTTTTACTAACGAAGGATTGTTTCTTCTCTTTGCGTAATCGATTGGTTTTAAACCGTCCTTATCTATCATATCAAGAGTTACGCCCTTTTCAATAAGCGTTTTTAGAATTTCCACATGTTCAAAGTGTGTGGCAACATGTGCTAGGTTTCTTCCATAATACACTGAATTTAAATCAACGTTTTCACCAACCAAGTAATGAAAATGGTTGGTGAATCCTCTCCAAACAGTTTCATAAAGTTGTTTTTCTCTACTTGCTTTTAAATTTGGAAATTCTTTCATTAGATTGCTCCTTTTCACTTTCTTTAACTATACCACATCCAACACATTCCTCAACAAGGTTTTAGTATATTTAAAACTTGTTGTTTTTTTAAAAGAAAAAGTGTGTTTTTCATATCAGTTTTTAAAATTAATTTTATATTTTTTCAGTATTTGTTCACGGTTTTATTTTTACAAACCCTTCATTCCTTTTTCTTAAAAAGTTTTCAACAAGATAAAAGAAAGTGTGCTTTGTTTTCTTAAGGCGCTTGCTTTTTATTAAGATTTAATTATTGTTCATGTTGTGGATACGCCTGCTTCAAGGTGTTTGAAGCGGCAATGTTTAAACTAAAACTAACAAATACAAAATACAAAAAGGTGATTATATGAAAAATTTACAAAAAGGTTTCACGCTTATTGAGTTAATGATCGTTGTTGCTATTATTGGCATACTAGCAGCTATTGCTATTCCTGCTTATCAAGACTACGTTGCTCGCGCTCAAGTTTCAAGAGTTGTTGGTGAACTTGCTCCATTGAAAACAGCCGCTGAAGACTGCATACTCCGCGGTGTTACAGATGCCAACTTGTGTAGAAATGTCAGTCCAGCTTCCTTGGCCAATTATAGTGATCTAATTGTTGGAACGGCTCCCACTGTTGTTCTTTCAACAACGGGATCAATCACAGCTACGCTGGGTGGGAACGCAACCCCAGTAGTTGCTGGCGCAACTGTAACCTACAGAAGAACATCTAATGGTAGATGGACTTGTCAAACGGTTGGAACTGGAGCAGATTGGGACCCAAGCTTTGCTCCAGATAGCTGCGGCGCTGGCGCTCCTTAATACATACCTGCGGTTTTTTAAGGGTTTAAAAAAGAAGAGGTTCGCCTCTTCTTTTTTTTGTAAGAGGTGTTCGAGGAGAGTTGCATGCAAAAAGGGTTCACTCTTCTAGAGTTGATGATTGTTGTTGCCATTATAGGCGCACTAACAGCAATAGCTGTTCCGGTTTATCAGGGGCACATTGCTAGAACACAAATAGCAAGGGTAGTGCAAGAAATTGGTTCCCACAGGGTGCTCATCGAGCAGTGTTACTTTAGAGGTAAAATAACTCAAGGAGAGTGTCCGTTAGACTTGGCCGAATCAGGGATGTTGCTGGAGGGCGAGCCTCTGGTTGTTTTTGGCACAGAGGCTTCCATTAATGGAACACTTGGAAACGAGGCGATTCATTTAGTGAGAGGGGCAACGGTCTCCTGGTCAAGAACAAGCGGTGGGCGGTGGGGTTGTTTAGTAAGCGCTGGTAGTTCAGCAGAGTTTGAAGATGAGTTCATACCCAGGGCTTGCAGGCGTTAGCCTCAAAACTCGTAATTCAAATCTGTCCCGGGTTCAGCCAAAAAATTACCTTCAGCGAAGTCTATTTTGTTTAAGTAAACTGCGGAAAGCGTTTTGTTGTCTTCAACACAGTCAACAATAGTTTCTATGTTATTGTTTTTGTTAAACTCTATTATTTCATTAAATTCATCTTTTGAATAATTCATTTTTTTTGAGTTTACCCTTACATAGTTTGGTTTTAAAAATTTTATAACAGACAAAGATGATTTTGTTAGTTCAATGTTAGATATTGCTATTTTTAAACCAAAACCCTTTAAGGATTTTATCTTATCATCAAGGTTTTCTTTTGCTACTCCTACCTCATCTGCATTTAATTCTACCACTATGTTGTTTTTGAGTGTTTTAAACACTTCAATTTTCTTTTTTATTTCTTCCAAGAATCCGTCACTAGTAAGCGTTTCATAATCAGTTTTCAAAAAGAAATTAAATTTTTTATTGGTTCCTTGCTGCGCGTCCAACTTAGCCATTGCTCTCGTTATCATCCACAAGTCAATATCTTTAATAAATCCAGCTTCTCTCGCGAAAGGTAAAAAATACTCTGGCAATATAACTTCACCGTTCTCTTTTCTCCACCTAATGCTAACACTGTAATTGTTCCCTGTTTCTTCTACAGTCCTCATTAGTGGGACGATTGGCTGGTAGTATAGAGTGAATTCGCCGCTATCAATCGCATCTCTTATTTCTCTAATTTTTCTTTGCTGTTCGTCTGCGCTTTTTTTATCAAAGTAGTGCGGATCAAATATCCTTATCTCTCTATCCACGCCATTGTCCTGTTCTTTAATTGCTTTAATAGATTTTTCAATAATCTCAGAAATCCTATAATTAACAGGTTCTTTCATGTAAAATCCACCGACATTAAATCTTAAGTTAAATGTGCGGTTTCCAACTTGTATTTCTTCTTTTTCTATTGCTTCAAATTGTTTTTTTATTTTTTCTTTAGCTGTTTCATAATCAAAACCTGAAATCCACCCTCCTATTAAGTGTTGGCTATAGCGGAAAAGGGGGGTGTTAGAGAAGTGTTTATCAAATAGATTGGCTATACTTTTTATTAAAGTTTCTTCCTCCTGATAACCTGTAATTTTTAAATATTCATTAAAATCAATGACAGAGCAAAGCCAAAAAGAGATTTGCTTTTTGGTGCCTTTCTCTTTTTCTAGAGTGTCAATAGCGAGTTCTTTCTTGTACCAGTTTGTAATTGAATCCCTATCCTTGAGTCTTTCGAATTCCCTTAGCAGTTCTTTTGATATTTCTAGCCGCTCACATTCCTTTATAACCATTTGAACGCAAGGTTCTTGTTCGTAGGAAGCAAAACTAAATTTTATGTTTGAGCTTATTTTTTTACCATTTAAATTTACAACATTCACTTTTATATCCGAAGAGGGAAGCTTCTTTTTAGAAGCGTCCCGTATTGTTTGCTTAAAAAATAAACTGTCCTCTGAAGAAATTAAATTTAAAACCGGAATACCCTCGATGTCACTCATGCTTTCAGCGCCAAAAAAATCAATGTACGCTTGGTTTACTTTGATATGCATACCATCATGTAAATACGCTATTGGCTCCTTAGATGTTGACATTAAAAAATCACATCTTTTTTCTGATTCCAAAAGCATCATCTCAAGTCGTTGTTGTCTTTGTTTTTCGTTTTTTTGATAAACAAGCTGTTTTATTTGTTGTAAAAAAAACCCATCATTCGTTTTTACAAGTATATGCTTCACCCCCAGGTTTATCGCCGCCTCATATTCTCTTTCGTCAAACCCATAAAGGATCACAGAGAAAAGCGATTTTTTCTCCTTCATATGATAGTTTATAATTTTATGTGGAGAATTTTCGCTTTCTATGATTGAATTACTCCCATCTAACACGGGCCAATGTTTGTTGTTCCAATCATAGATAATTAAATCATACTCACCGGAAAAAATTTCTTTTACAATAACACTTTCAACATCAGAAGACTTATAAAAAATGTTGTATCCGCTTTTTTTAAATATAGAAACGATATCCTCGACTCTTTCTTGTGTTTCTTGAATGAAAAATATTTTTAAGTTTAAATTTTCCTTATCAGACATTCTTTATCCAAAATAAAAGTTCAATTGATTTTTTTACCCAAATACTAGTTTCAGCTAACCATTAGGTAAATTAATTTGCATAATATCAACAAAAAATTAAGATTAACAAGTTCAATAAAATGGTCAAGTTATTTTTAAACTTTCTAAACCTTAACTCGTATATTCCGCTGCATTGGTTTGTTTATAACGCATCGTAAAAACAATGCCAATAAAGAAAGGTTTATATGCAGGTTTTTAAATAAAGGAACAGTTATAATGGGGTTAAGAGTAGATTGAACCAAGGTAAAACAAGTAAAAACCTGTGTAATTGCTTCGTGTTTGTTGTGTGCAAAAAAAATTTAACCACAAAAAACAATTTTAGAATACTATAAAAAAACATGTTTTCTTATTGTAGACACTCCTACGATTCAGCATAAAACAAGTGTGAAAATAAAATTTTTGTGGGTGGGAACAAAAAATGGCTAAGTGTAAAAAGGTGGGTTGAAGAAGATCAGAGAAGCGCTCTAATCAGGAGATTCTAATTGTCCTCCGACGCTCTCCAGCCACATTTTGCAAAAAACATCAAAAATCAAGTGGTTTTTTGATGTTTTTTACAGGCTCTACCCAGAGAATGCTTCTGTTCACTAAATGCCGTCAAGAACAATCTTCACTTCTCTCTCTTCCCATCCGCCCACGCTGTTGCTATGAAGCTCCATTAAAACAACCTCTGTTTCGCTCATCGAAACTACTCTACCTTCTTGTTGCCCCAAATGCTGCCCAACTCTCACTCTGTGGACAATGCCATTTGGGTCTTTTATGAGTGATTCTTTACCTGCGCCTTTGTTTTCGATCCACCCAACAAGCTTTAAGGACGGTAAAGTAAATGCCTCCAGTGGCTCCTTAATTCTTTCAGGGTTTGGACTTACTGTAGATCCAGCTTCAATTTTTGGAAGCTCTATGGTAAACGGGTTTCTGTCTCCGCTTGAGGTGTAGGAAACTATTTTTGGTGATTTTAATGAGGGCAGTGCGTCAAGAGGCGCAGGTTCTTGGTTTTTTATTTGGCTCATCCACGCCTCAAGGTCATCATTTTCAGAAGAGCAACCGGTTGTAAAAATCAACAATAAAGCAAAAATTGAAATATATGTATTTTTACTCATAACTTTATCCTATTTGTTAACTTGCTTAGGAGCAGATTCGGCTTCTTTCGTAGCTTGTTGCGCCTCAATCTCGCTATCGTCCAAATAGCGGTAGGTGGTTAGTTTGCCTTCTAATATAAGTTTACCTGCTGTATCAAGTTCTTCAGAAAGTTTTAATGACACCCCATCCATTGTCAATATAACAACTCTAGCTAAAGATGCCACATCAGAAGAGAACTCTCCAAATTGATGATAATCACCTGTCATTCTTATATTTATCGGTTTCTCAGCATAAAAGTCTTTCAATACCTCGTCCCCGGGCTTGAAAAGCTCACTTTGTATTCCGTTCCTTAAAGAAACCTGACTGATGTCAACAATAGTGTTTGCCATTTGGGTTTTGCTTGGAAGCTGCCGCACAACAACCCGCAGCATCTGCTCCATTTCGACTAATTGCTCCTTTAGCGGTTCTAAGTTGTTAGCTTGAAAAGCTTTATAATCAAAATCTTTCCTCAAAGAGATTTCTTCTTTTTGAAGTTTTTCTATTTTTGTCCACTGCTCTCTGACAAAAAAATTAATCCCAAATCCTGCAAAAAGAACTAATACAAAACTGCAAGCAGACAATTTTAAGCCTTTAGACCAAGCCCAAGATTCGTTTAGGTCTATATTCATGTGCCGCCCCCCTCTTTTTTCATTTCTTTTGGTGCTTCCTCGGTTTGGGTTTCGTTACTTCCTTTTTTTGTGTTAGGCACTAATAAGTCAGCCGCTTCCCTGGACTGTAAAACCCCGTCTTTCATGCTCTGAGATGCAGTTTCTTCAATTCTTACTGCATCCATTAATGCGTCGCTTTTTTGATTTTCTTCTCCATCCAATTCTTCCTCACTTCTTTCGGGTGTCTCGGTGGTAGCCCTTAAACTGAAAACGTAAGGGAATCTGCCCAAGGCTTCAATTAATCTTTGTTTTTCAATTTCGCCTTCTTTTGATGAGCCTCTAAAAGGAGATAATTCAATAACAACCAGTTCTGGGCTAAAAAGGAAACCTGATTGCTCAAGGTTTAACATAAGCTGACTTACTGTGGTGTTAGATTCGCTTCTGCCAATGATTTCAATAACATTGTTGGCTTGCTTAACCTCAGTTAGTCTTATTCCGTTAGGTGTAACTTTGGATAAGGTATCAAAAAGTTTTACCATTTGATATCTGTTCCCTTGCAGTGTTTCTATTACATCTTTCCTGGCAAGGAGTTTTGTTTTTTGATCCTCAAGTGTTGTTACTTCTTTTATTTTTTCATCAAGTTTCTTAATGCCTTCTTTCAGAGTGTTGTTTCTTCCATTTTGGGCTTCTATAATAGCAGCGTTGTAGGTGTGGAATCCTAGCGCAACAGTAGCCCCGAGAAGAGCTGAAAAAGCAATCATGATACTGAAATCTTTTTGAATTTTTTTCCTTCTCTCTTCTCTCCATGGTAATAAGTTTACTTGATTTTTGTTATCGTCGAAAGCTCTTAAGGCGATTGCGCAGCTTAAAAATAGTGCTGTGTAAGCTCTTTGGAATACCTTAACATCAACTTTTGAGCTTAGAGACATTTTAGAAAACGGGTTTGCGATTCTACAATCTAGCCCAGTCATGGTTCCTACATAATCAGCAATTTCAGGAATAGCAGCTACGCCGCCAGTTAAAAAAGTGACTTTAGGAAAGTTGGAGCTGTTAGAAGCTGAGTAAAGCTGTATTAATCGGTTTATCTGATTTGCTACGCTCGCTTTAAAGGGCTCAAGAACAGATGTATCATAATCTGTGGGGAGTTCGTTTCTTATTCTTGCAATTGCAACATCCTGTGCTGTTTTGTACCCGCTATATGCGTTGATCGTGCTTTTGATTAGTTCTCCGCCACCAAAGTTCTGCTCCCTCGAGAAGATAATCTTACCTTCTTTAAAAACAAGCAGGGTTGTTTTAGAATCTCCTATATCTATTAAAGCAACAATATCTTTGGGATCAATTTGTTCTTGAGGATAAATAATTTTCTCAAGTAGGTTTAACATAGCTAATTGTGAAACGTCAACGCATTTCAGCTTCAGTCCCGCAGACTCTAGTATACTTGACGTGTTGTCGATGAATTCCTGCCTTGTCGCTGCTAATAAGATCTCATCAAGTTCAGGTGAGCCTTTTACAGGCCCTATTTTTTGAAAATCTATTGCTGCATCGTCTATGTTTATGGGTAGCCCGTCTCTTTGAAGTTCGACTTTAATTTGATCCTCTAAGTCAAATTCATTTAATCCAGCCTGCAGTCCTAGAGTTTTAATGTACACGTCGTCTGTGTTTAAAACAACCACTGCATCCTTAGTTTTTACACCCGCATCTCTCACAGCTTTCTTTAATGCTGTTACTGCGCCGGCGTTAGGGTTTTCCAAGTTGTTCAACGAGCCGTCGATTTGAACGATAGCAAAGTTTTCTACTTTGTATTTAGCTCCGCTTTTACTTAGTTGAAGAACCTTTACAGAGGTAGAGCTTATATCTACACCAAACAAGTTAGTGTTTTTTCTAGAAAACATAAATTATTCTCTTTGTTAGGGTGATACATTAATAACAAAAAAATAAAATTAGGCAATAGTATGAAAATTGTTTTTCATGGATCTAAAAAGTGAATGTTTTTAATGTAAAATATTTCACAGGCACCCCAACCAATGTCGCTTCTTACAGTTGAAGTGTTCCATCTCCAGTTATTATCTACTGTTGCGACATTTACTAGATACCCATCAGCAACAACCAATTGACCCTTTTTTGCTTTTTTTATTTTATCCTGTGTCTCTTTAGATGGAAAAGCTATATGTATGTTTGTGATAGATCGCATCATTTCTTTTTTTGGAGCAGGCGGAGAGCCATCCCATCTTATGTAATAAAATCTTCCTGAGTGTCTAGTGCCAGAAAGTCCATTTAAAATACTGCTATCTGACATAATCCCCCATCCAACAGCCAAATCCCAAGGAGAAACTTCGGCCTCCTTCCCTGAAAGGTATTTTTTTGTAGAAAGCACCCTGGCAGTAAAAGAAAAACGTGACACTGGTGTCATTATAAAATCTCCGTAGACCACAGGTGATGAGTCATAAATTTTTTCCTGGTAGGGCTCTTCGGGAGCTATCTGCCCAGGCGGCACGAATATTTCTTTTGGTGAATGGAAAAGCGAATAAATAAAGGCAATCACCAAAAAAGTAATTGCAGCAACCAACACCTTATTTAATTTTGAGTAAAAGTTCATTTCCACCTTATTACCTCACCACCTTACAATCCCGCCGTAGACTGGTTTTTTTTCAGAGGTTAGGAGAATGTTGCCGTTATCTTCGACGCCAACAAACCATCCAGATTTTGCTTTTTTTATTTCTTCAACTGCGAACTTCGGCGTTCTGTTAAGAATTATCTTTTCAAAAGATCCGTTTTTGTTTTTTGTAGAAATAACAATCATAAACCCGTTTTTTGAAGGAAAAATTGAACTTTCAATAAATTCATATTCTGACCAGTTTGGGGTTTTAATTGTTCTATTGTAAGTGATATAAAAAAATCTGTCACCTTCTTCATCAGACACTATAATCTCATAATTGTCTATTTTCCAACAACCATCAATCAAATAAAATCTGTTCATTGTATTTCACAAGTAGATATATAAAAGTTACCAAACAAAGTTTGGGTTAGGTTCTTGTTTTTGTCAACACTGCTTACGTGACGTGTTAAGTGTCTAGCCTTCATTGATTTTAGCATATAGTTTTAATATAAAAATATTGTTTTTTTATTTTTTCACAATTAAATTTTAAGTCAACCATCAGTGCTTTTTACAGTTCTATACGCCGCGTTTGTGTCAGAGGGATCGTTATACTAACGGCTTATAACACTAATTTATGTTCAGCCTCATGTTTATCAGGTGTTTTTTCTTGTAGGTAAAATAAAAACACGGTCGAGGTTGCTCGGCCGAATGTTTTAATAACCCATGTGTTTTGTCACTTCTAGCTTTTTATTGCTATATTTCTTTTTTTTACCGTTTCATTTTTCTAAATGTTAAGTGCTGTAAAATATTGACTATTTTTAAAATTATAAGAGTGTTAAGAAAGAAAGAAAGAAAGAAAGAAAGAAAAAAATAAATAAGGAATGTCATGTTAGGTTTTAAAGTTTTAACATTAACTTATATTTTAAAAGAAGAAACAGATTCTTTAATAATTCTTCATCACACAAAAAAATCAGACAGCCATTCTTATGGTAAATACAACGGGTTTGCCTCATTCTTAAAAAACGGTGAAAGTGTTTGTATGGCATCTTCTAGGTCTTTAATAGAGCAAGTAGGGGTGGAGCCATCAGAAACAATTTTCAGGGGAACTGTACATTGGGACAGGTTCCAAAATCAAGAACAAGGAATGATAGGGCATTTTTATTTAGTTAAGGTTAAAGAAAAGCCTTTTTCAGAAACCAGAGAGGGGTATGTTAAAGAGGTGCCAATAAAATCAATCCTTAACAACGAAATACCAATGTGGACTGGAGATCAATTTATTATGCCACTCCTTTTAGATTACAAAAACAATCAAAAGTTTGATGGGATAATGAATTATAGTTTTGGCGTCCCTACTGACTTCAAATATGTGTACTTAAAATGAAAAACAAAATTAGGTTTTGAGTGCTGCAAATTTTCAAACTTTCTTTGTGCGCCCAGGGATTTTTTTCAGCACCCCATAGTCATTATCACGTTAAGCGATGGTTACTCTATCTGCCTCTTGAATAGATATAGAGCCTTCAATAATTTTTCTAAGCGCCGATTCTCTCAGGTCTCTCACTCCCTCCTTCTTACAAGCCTCGGCGATGTGCATCGATGTTCCCCCTTCTAAAATAACTCTTTGTATTGCTTCTGTCATAGGCATAACCTGATAAATGCCTACACGCCCCCTATATCCATCAGTGCATTTGTCACAACCAACAGCCTCATAGGCGGCAAAACCAGTTGAAATTTGTTCCTCGCTAAAACCCGCATCTTTTAAGGCTTGAGAAGGTAAGTGAACAGGTTTTTTACAGTGAGAGCAAAGCCTTCTAGCTAGTCTTTGGGCAATAATTAATGAAACAGAAGAAGTAATGTTATACCCAGCGATTCCCATGTTTATCAACCTTGAGATGGTTTGAGGCGCATCGTTGGTGTGAAGGGTGCTTAAAACCAGGTGTCCGGTTTGAGCAGCTTTAACTGCTATCTCTGCTGTTTCCAGATCTCGTATTTCACCAACCATAATAACATCTGGGTCTTGGCGAAGAAAACTCCTGAGTGCGGCTGAAAAAGTCATCCCTTTCTTCGGATTCATTTGAACTTGGTTTATTCCAGGAACTCTAATTTCAACAGGATCTTCAGCCGTGCTTATGTTTATTTCTGGTGTGTTTAAAATGTTCAAACCAGTGTAAAGAGAAACTGTTTTACCTGATCCTGTTGGACCAGTAACAAGTATCATGCCATAAGGGTTGCTTAAAGCCTTCAAGTAGAGTTCCTTTTGATCGTCCTCGTACCCAAGTTTATCAATTCCAAGTTTGGCTACCCCGCCGTCAAGCATACGAAGAACAACTTTCTCACCAAACAAGGTGGGGCATGTGGAAACCCGGAAATCCATTTGTTTAGTTTTGGTGATGTTAAGTTTTATTCTGCCGTCCTGTGGGAGTCGTTTTTCGGCAATATCCAAACCAGCCATAACCTTTAACCGCGCAGACAGTCTTTGACTGAGTTTTATAGGTGCTTTTGCTATAGTTTTCAATACCCCATCAATTCTAAGACGCACTCTATATTCAAACTCATAGGGTTCAAAGTGAATATCGGAGGCTCCTTTTTTTATACATTCAAGAAGTATATTGTTGATGAATTTTACAACAGGGCCTTCGTTTTCGCTGCCCTCAATGTTATTACCCATGCTTGGTTGTTCCCCATCGTCCAGGCTTGAGTTTAAATCAACGTCCTCGTCTATATTTACAGATTCGCTAGTGAAAGATGAGCTTTTATTTATTTGGTTCTCCACAACCGTCTTTATTGATTCGTAATCACAAAGCAGTGCTTCAATAACAAGGTTGGTTTTAAATTTTATTTTATCCAACGGAGAAGTGTTAGTTGGATCAGATATTGCTATATATAAATGATTGCCTCTTTTCAAAACAGGAATAAGATTTTCCTTATTCATCATTTCTTCGTCCACAAGTTTGAAAGCGTTGTCGTCAACAATAATACTTTTCAAATCAATATATGGGTGTCCGAATTCTAATGAGCAGGCTTGTATTATTGATTTCTGGTTGCAAAGTTGTTTTTCTTTAAGGTAAATATGAAAAGGTTTCTTTGCTTGTATTGCTTCGTTTATGTATTTCCTCGCAAGAGATTCATCTAAAGCTCCGTCGAGAACCATGCGTCTTGCAACACCAGTTATACCGACTAAATTTACGTTTGACATGTTATTCATGGGGCTCGCTTTTTAATTTTGAGTTTTATTGTATTGGTTTTTTTTAAAAAACAAGCATTAAAGTTGTTTTGTTTTTCGTGTCTTAAAACGTTACTGTATTTTATTTCATTCAAGTAACGCTAACAGTATTAATTTTTTTATGTTTTCATTTTGCTACCTTGTTTATTTTTTGTAATGCTTTTAATTTTTCACTTTAAAAGCAATTTTTACACTTGAAAAAATGTTTTTTTAGGTATAGATTGTTTTAATCTATAATCTTTATTTTTTTGGGGTTTTTCATGAATGTAGGCTTGGTTGGAAATAAAATAAAGGAATTTAAATATTATTTCGAAGAGTACTTTTCAAATTTTGATGTTGAAAGTTCAAGTTTTTTTTGTGAAAAATACCAAGATTTAGAGGGTTTCTTTGATGAAAAAACAAAAGACAGGTTGATATGTATAGAAGTGTCTTCTTGGAAAGAATTACAAGAAGTAGAAGAGTTAAAAAATAAATACCCAGACTCAATAAGGTTGGCTTTTATTGAAAAGAGTAATTTAAGACTAGAAGAAGAATTACTTGATTATGTCCATAGAATTTTTCTACTAGATGCAAACAAAAAATCTGTATTGGAAGTTGTTGATAGTTTACTTGAATTAAATCAAATGTTAGGCAGTGATGAAATTAAAAGCATAGTTGGGAGTGTTAAATCGATTCCAACATCTCCAGCAATGTATTTTAAAATAAACAAAGCAATGAGAAGCGAACTGACAACAATAAATAATATTTCTGACTTGGTTAAGACTGAAGCTGGTTTAGTCATTAGATTATTAAGGTTGGCTAATTCTTCTTTTTACAGTAGTGGAAAAAACATTTCAGATATAAACCAAGCAATCACAAGGTTAGGACTTGAAGAGTTGAAAAGATTAGTTTTAACCGCTGAAGTTTTCAGAAATGATAGCTTAAAAAATTCAAAAGAGTTAAAGAAGAAAGCTTTAATAACTTCAAAGTTGTCAGAAAAAATCCTTCGCGGAGAAAGCTCTGCTATGGCAGGAACGGCATCGCTGCTTTGCGAGGTTGGAAAAATAATTTCTGAGGATGAAAAAAATTATGAAAAAGCCGGCGCATGGCTGCTAGGGTTTTGGGGTTTCCCGCTGCCAATAATAGAGGCTGTTGCTTTCCACAGAGCCCCGAGAAAAACAAATTATAGGCAGTTTTGGGTGCCTGAGTGTGTTTATCTAAGTAAAGCTATAGTAGAGGGGTGGGATTTAGATAGGGATTGGTTAATGATGGTAGACGTAGATGATGAGGATGTTGCGGGTTGGAGAGATTGGACTCAAGAGGCTATGAAAAATTCAATTGAGGATTAGTAATTAGCCTTTTGTTTTTGAAAAAAAAGTAGCCTGAATGATTTGTGTGAAAGCGTAAAGGTGTTGGAAATAAAATTGCTGGAAATAAAAAACGTTAGCTTACCTAGCGTTAGCGACACATGTTTAGTGACGTGTGTCTAATGACGTAAATAATGATGGTGAAAAAATGATGAAGGAGCCTCATGAATAGTTCTAACGAAAACGCTCAAGAGTTTTCAGGTGGAATTGTTGTTGTTGGAATAAAAAAACAGTTTAATATTTCATGGCATCCTTTTTCTAAAAAAAAGACAGTTTTAGAAAAAGTTAATATGGCTTTTGCTCCTGGAAAAATAACCGGTTTAATAGGTGCAAATGGAACAGGTAAAACCACCCTATTCAGAATAATTGCTGGCATACTAGATTTTGATGAGGGGGAAGTGTTTATAATGAATGAGGCCTTAAGAGGTAATGGCAGGCTAGCGCATAAAAACGTAGCGTTTCTGAATGAAAAACCATCCTTGCCGCCAGAGATGAGCGGAAAAGATATCTTGATTGAGTATGGCGCTATGTGTGGTTGGAGTGGTGAAGAAACATTAGATAAAGCCAAGGGTTTAATAAAAAAAATGGAGATTGAAAGTTTTTGGGATCAAGATTCTAATGGGTATTCAAGGGGGCAAGCTGTAAAAATTGCTTTAGCAAGAACGTTAATGTTAGATAAAAAGTGTTTAATATTAGATGAGCCGACTGTTGGGTTAGATTTTAAAACCGCATCAGTTGTAAGAAAAATAATTTGCGAGGAGGCAGAAAAAGGTAAAACAGTAGTTTTAGCTAGTCATGTAATAAACGATTTAAAAGAAATGTGTCACAAGTTTGAAGGTTTGGAAAACGGAAAAAATGTGCCAAGTGAAGATGTAGAGGGGTGGTTTTCAGATCAAGTAAGGGGAGTTTCTTTTTTATGATTGAAAAAAATTCTTGGGCGAGGTCTTGGTGGGTTTTAACAAAGCTTTATTCAAAACAAAAAATGTACACTTGGGTTGGTTGGATTTTTTCTGTCATTTTTTTATTCATAAGTTTACCTGTGTTGTATTTTACCTCAAATCAAGTCATAGAAAAAAATACAGAAGCAATCAATCAAATTAAATTTGAAAGACAAAATCAGTCGTCAAATGAGGTTAGGGAAGAGATGAGAGACACTTCTCTTTACAATAAAGAAAAGTGGTTAAATGAGGTAAGTGAAATAATAAAAAAAAGAAAAATTGTTCCTGTTGTTTATTTTTCCAGCAAAGATTTAAGTGAAGAAAGGCATGAGAAAATAAAAACAATACTGATGCGTTCAGGTTTTAAAGTTGAAAATTGGAAACAAAAAAAATTAAACAATGAAAAGCATAAATATTGGTTGTCTTGGGTCGAGAGTGAGAAAAGGTGGAAGGTAGAAATGTCGAGCGGGCTGTCGCTGATAAGATACTTTGGCGCGTTCAGGGTTTTAGAAAACCCATCAAAAGCGTCTGTTTCTCAACTGTTAGAAGGTGCTTTGGCTTGGGAAAGCAGAGAAGAAAGGTTGTTTTGGAGAGAAAAAAACCAGCCGCCAGCAATGCCCAAAGACATTGTTTTTAAACCGGTATTGTGGAGAACTGTTAGTGGAGAGGGAAATGATTCTGCGTCTTGGCTTGTAGTGTTTATAGGGTTAGGGTTGGCTGGTGGTTTAACTCTGATACAAGCCGTTTCAGAGTTTTTGAGAAGAAGAAATCTTGGGACTTTTGAACCACTTGCTACACTACCTATGCCTGCAGGGGTATTGCTTTTCTCTAGAGCAGCATCGCTTGCGATAATAATAGGTTGTTTTAGTTTAGCGGTTTTGGGAGTAATTGTTGGATTCCATTTATATATGAATATCAGAATGCCTAGTATATGGTGGTTTTTTCCGTTCTATGCGGGATCGTTTTCGTTCCTTATGTCTCTTTTTTACTTTGTTCAAATGAGTTGGTTTTCTGGCCCGTTTGCCAGGCAGTTGTCTCAACTGCTGCTGTTGCCATTTCAGGTTCTTTTTTATGTAATGTTAGGACAGTTGATTGATGAAGGAATGTATTGGGTCGTATCGAAAGACATTGATTTAACTAGCAATTGGATACACCTTAGCTTAATAAGCCTTATTGTTTGGTGTGGTGTACTCCTAGGAATGATGGGGCATTGGCGTCTAGAGAGAAAAAGTCGATATGCTATGGTTTCACTGTAAAAAGATTGTTGTTTTTTTGCTTTTCGACTATGAATCTTCAATAAATAGCCTTTCAAAGTAGTTGATTTGATTTTTTTTATATGTATAATTGCTTTTGTCTTGGAGGTAAAACAAAAAGACAAATTTTTTCTTTAACTACTACAAAGGTTAGGTATGGGACGCTCTTTTAAAGACCAGTACGATGACGAAAAACCAATTCGACCGAAACACATTCCACGCGACGAGAACCGCACCAAGAAGGTTAACCACCGCAACTACCAAGATTTGGTAGATGAAAATGATGGTGACTTTGACGACGAAATGAATCTTGGAAGTCCAGATGATTCTTATGAGTACAAAAACCAACACCGAAGGTGACAGGTGACACAAGTAGATATCTCATAAAACAAAGAGGGTTTTTTACTCTCTTTGTTTTATCACTAAGATTTTATTGTTTTTAAGCACACATTAATGTTTGTTGTGGCATAGTTGCACCTCAAACAAAAACTGGTTTTCCTCAAAGGGGTTTAATTTATGAAGAATAATTTTATTTTTTCTACTGCTGTTGCTCTCACTACGCTTCTCCTTATTAGTAGTGTGAGTGCTTCTAGTGTTAGGGTTATGGGTGAGCGCTCTGTTGCTCAAAAAGCGTCGAGTGTCGAACGCTTCAAGTCGGTTGTTGGGGATTATAATCATATTCGCCTCCACGACATTGAAGCAAATCGTCTCGAAAACCTTCGCAATCACAATGCACGTCAGGAGGTATTCAAGAGTGTAAAGTTGGGGGTTCATCGCGATATCGCATCCGAGTCTGCAGATTCTAGAGTCGACATTCAGTGGAGTAACGTAGCCGGCGGAAAGGCTTCAAATTTCTTCATCACCTCACCAGGTGCGGCATCTGTACGGTTAGGTATTGACACCAACAAGATCGGTTATGACACAGAGATTCGATTTTCCTCTGCAACGAATGTTGAGGTTTTCAGAGTGTCGGCCCTAGGAGCGAAGAGGCAAGCCGACGCATCAGGCACATATTGGTCACCAGTGCTTTCCGGTGAAACCGCTAGGGTCGAGTGGTTCGTCCCCTCTTCTTCTATTGAGCCGACCCCAACATCCATCCCGTTTATTCAAGTTTCCCACATCTTTGTTGATCCCAACAACAAAATGGATTTTTCTTTAGTTGTCCCCACCAAGAATTCTAATTGCATGGAAGATGTCGCCTGTGGTCGTGGTGAACTTGGGGCTGCTTTCAACAACGCTGAGGATTCTGTTGCAAGAATGGTCTTCACCCGCCCTGATGGTGTTTTTGTTTGCTCAGGCTCATTACTAAACGACGCAGACCCTTTTTCACAGATTCCATACTTTTTTTCAGCTTACCACTGCATCCGCAATCAAAGCGAAGCGAATACACTGATCACTTTTTGGGAACATGAAGCCCCTACTTGTGGCGCAGTGTCTGCAGGGCAGAATATTCAGCGGGCGGGTGGCGCAGAGCTTCTTTACGCCGAGTCATCAACAGACGGGCTGCTCGTAAGGCTTTATAGTACACCGCCAAGCTCTGCTTTTTTTTCTGGCTGGGATTCTGCGACCACGATCCCCGGTGTGCATGGGTTGCCAATTATTGGAATTCACCACCCAGGAAACGGTAATAAGCGGTTCTCGGTTGGGTTGAATTTTCAGAACGGGGCGTTCGCTATTACCGGGGGGCAGCCGATTGACGGTTATTTAGGTGCTATGTGGACGAGAGGCGCAACCGCCCCCGGATCGTCAGGATCGCCTGTATTCACCCGTGTCAACGCAACTGGTGAATTACTGTTTCGCGGTGCCCTTATTGGCGGCTCTTCTTCGTGTGCGACTGTGGGGATGTCCCCTGGTAACGGAAACTCTGATATTTATTCTCGCTTTGACCTTGTATTTCCGTCAATTAGGCAGTGGATTTCGAACACCAGTTTAACACCATCTCCCACTAGAGATTACACCGGGGCTTGGCACAATCCAAACGAATCAGGTTGGGGTTTGATGATTACCCAGCACCCTGGGCAGTTGTTTTCTCTGTTCTTTGCATACGATGAAACAGGTAGTCCTGTGTGGTATCAGTTTCAGGGGGTGTGGACTGGTCCGAATGAGGTCACCGCAAATGTGTTGAGGCAAGATGGGCGCATTTGGAACTCGTCTGGGTTCAATGCCTCGGCCGCTAGAACTACTGTGGTCGGGACTGCTACGCTGAGGTTTGTTAGCGGTAATAACGCTAACCTGACCGTATCAATACCGGGTGTGATTAATCGCAGCGTGTCTCTTACAAAGCTTGAGTAAAACCATCTCAAGCCAATAACAAAAAAAGAAGAGGGTAGAGTAAAGCTGCTCTCTTCTTTTTTTTGTTTGCTTTTTAAACCCTAAATTGTTCGCTTTCATGTTCAACTTGTTGTAAAAATCAACAGAGTGTTTTACAATCAGGCTAATTACAAAAAGTTTTTTCGCTTGAGAAAAAACCAATATTAAAGGTTGTTTTTTAATGTCAGTGTGTTATTTTTAGAAAAAATAAAGGCAGCAAATGATTGAATTATTAAAAGACAAAGTGGAAAAAATAAAAGAGGTTCACAGGCCTTATCATTCATATTTAATTGGTTTTTTTATATGTTTGGGTAATGGGTGGTGGATTTTCACAAAAGAAAAACAAAATTTTCACGTTTGGGCCTCAGTATTCTTGGCTTTAGTTTTCTTTTCGCTGTTTGCTTGGTCTTTTTATGAGTTTAAAAAGAGTGGGAAATTAAAAGAAAAAAATGTAGAAAAAAGTTTTGATTTTGATGTTTTTAAAAAATAATCAATAAACAGTAGAACCAAATATGACGACCGCAGTAGCGAAATGCCGGCTCAAACAAAGGACGTTTGCCAAATTATACTTGCCTAATTACAATCAGGTCGATCTAGAAGTTCGTTGCGGGCAACAAAGGCATTGCGCGGCTTTACTTTTGGAGAATTTTAAAGGACATAAAAATCCTCTAACTGCAAGACCTATACAAATTTGCGATGGTTTTGAAAGAGATGGACGCACAAATGCTTCTTCTATTGCGGAGGCGGTAATGTAGCTGCGACTACAACGAATATGATACTATTATACATTTGGGAAGCGGTTGTTCAAGCAATACAGTATAGAAAAACGCAGGCTTGCTTTGCTGCGCTATCTGCTAATCAATTTATCCTGTGGTTAACAGACAGCCTTGCTAGATAAGCGCGTGCGAAGACGAGAGCTTGGATCACATTATTGTTAGTTAAAGGTTGGGAGAAAAATAAAGTGTATTACTTGATAGTTAAGGTAGGAAAGGCTGCAATGAAACACATAAAAAGTGTGTCTTGGGGTTTTATTTTCACTTTATTAATTCTCCACGCCTCGATCTCTGCTGCTCTAATGGCACTAGCCCAAGAGTGGCACCTTTTGAGTAGTTCGATTCAGTGGTTGTACTATTATGTAGCCACTGCTTCAAGTGTTGGTTATGGCGATCTAACGCCACAAAGCGAAGCAGGGAGGCTGATTGCTTCCGTGTTTCTTGTGCCTGTTGCTGTTGGTCTTTTTGCGGCCATTTTGGGTAAAACAACAAATGTATTGATTGATTATTGGAGGAGAAACCACATGGGTAAGGGTAGTTTCAATGAACTGAATGGGCATACGGTTATTGTTGGTTGGCATAAAACCAAGGGTAAGCGTATTGTTAATTTTTTAAAGAGAGATGTTAGAACAGACGACGAAGGCATTGTGGTGGTAGATGATGTTGTCCTTGAAAACCCAGTCTCAGACTGTGGCGTTCTTTTCATAAAGGCAGAAACTCTCGCCGACGAAGACGCGCTTAATCGTTCTGGTGTTAATCGTGCGGCTAAGATCATTGTCCGCGGGCACACTGACAGCGAAACCCTGGCTTCTTCAATGGCTATCCTTGCTCGTCCTATTAAAGGTCATTTGATTGCCAACTTTACTGAAGAAAGAATGGCAAAGCTTCTTAAGGCTCACCATCCTGAAGTAGAGTGTGTCGTTCCAACAGAAGACGAAATGCTTGCTCGCGCTGCGCAAGACCCCGGATCTTCGGTAATCATTATGGACTTGATGTCTCTTGATAGCGGGCCCACCCAATATTCAGCCACAATAGCGCCAACAATTAAGGGTAGCGTTTGTTTTGGTAAGTTTTTGGAAAATATAAAGAGCGAAACTGATGCTTTGTTGATAGCAGTTCACCCACTTAACGCATCACCAATACTCAATCCTCCTATTTCGATGAAGGTTAACCCGGGGGATACTTTTTTTTACATCAATGCATCTCGCTTGAAAGAGGATGTTATCTCTAGGGTTTTTATCAAGAGCGCTGCTTAACTTTTGTTAATGAACACAGTTGGTTTGATGATTTATGGTCCGATTATAAAAAATATCTACACAACACGCTAGCAATTTTTAAGGGCTAAGTGAGAAAAGCGGATGGAGAAGATCGGGGAAAGTTATCTAATAATAACAGATTGGACGATCCCCAACAATTTTTTAACCACATTTTTCAAATAACCTTTTTTTTATTTATTTAGTCTTTCATAACCACCTAGGTTTCTAGCCTCCTGGGCTATTTCAACAAGAGTGGTGGAGGTTGCTAGTATTTCTGCAGGCGCTCTGTCTTCTCTAGCCTGAACAAGAAACCTTCCGTCAACAACAATACTAGGTACTGTTTTTATGTTGTACATTTTGGTCGCTTTCTCGACACCAATTAATTTTGATCTGACTTCGTGAGAGTTTACTGCTTTTTCAAATTCTTTTACCTCTATTCCTTGGCTTGATAAAAAACTCCTAAGTTCTATTGTGTTTACAGGGTTAAATTTGCTACCCTCTCTATGCAGTTTATCGATAAGGGCCGGAACAGCGCGGTTTTCGATGCCGAGGTGTTTAAACGCTAGGCTTATTCTTACCAAGAACCACCAATCATCAAAAATAAAAGCCGGGGTTGGCTTAAATTTTACAGACACAGGAAGTTTTCCTGCCCATTCTCTAATAATCTTGTCTGATCTAGCTGTCCAATCTGATCCTGGGTAATAAAAATAAATAATTTCAATTGGACCTGGAAACAACGGGTTTGTTTCTTTTGGTGGCATATAAAGCAGATAGTGTTCTCCGAGTCTTATTTCTGTTCTATCCGCCCAAAATGGCGTTTTTTCAGGACCAGCTCCGCTTAAAGAAGCCTTTTCTTCATCAGATAAGCTGTCGAAGTCTATGCCGTAAAGCACAGTGTCTCCAACCTCTCTTGGGGCTACGAGATCTTGAGAAAAACAAGGCCCTGACAATAAAAGAAATAAAGCAGTTAAAACAATCTTCTTGTTCATTTTTTCTCGTTTTTAAAAAAGAAAACAAATATAGTACATAAAGAAAAAAAATCAACAAAAATTGGTTTTATTGATTTTTTTTAACTAGACATTATCACAAAGTTAAAGTAGAGGGTTGTGCTTCTGATCTTAAAAAGTGTTTTTTAAAAAGAGGGCAATTCAGTTTAAAAACTAGACAAAAACTTTAAAAATATATATAGTGCAATCATCAACTATTTCTGGTGATTTATGATGATTCACAAATTTTTAAAGAGGAAAGCTGTCTCCTGCGGGCTTGTGGTGGTTTCTCCTGGTGGCATACTTTTAGGTAGAGCCACCAAGACAAACAAGTGGGATATCCCAAAAGGGCGCAAGGAAAAAAACGAAACTTCATTAGAGGCGGCTTTAAGAGAAGCGCAAGAGGAAACCAGTATCGATTTTTCCCCTTTCAAAAAGCATTTTGTTGATCTTGGAGAGCACTACTATCTGCCTCATAAAAGCCTTCACACTTTTAGGTTAAACATTGAAGAAACAATTGAGTTGAGCAAATGCTTCTGTAGTACGTTTGTAAGAAGAGGAGTTAATGAACATCCAGAGATGGATAAATACGCCTGGGTTCAGCCGGAAGAAATACACATCTTTATCAATCCAAGCCTTTTAAAGTACTTGCTTGCAAGGGGTGTGATAGAACCTGAATACATACCATCGAGTTTGTGGGAAAAATGGAAGGTAGAGTCTTAGCGACAGCAAGTAAATCCAACACATTTTTAAAAAAAGTTGTTGTTGGTGTGTTGGTCAATAATCGCAACCAACTACTGTGTTCTGTTAGTGTGTTCGGTGCATTATCCGTTCAGGATCGAGAGCGCTCTAATCAATTTTTTTATAGTCTAGTTTGCTGTAATAGGTACACAAAAAGAACTGTGGTGGCTTGTGGTAAAGAAAACTGCAAGATTAAATGGCTAAGTGCAAAAAGTGGTTGGGGAAGATCAGAAAAGCGCTCTAATCAGGAGAGCCTAGAAGATCCACGGAAATTTTCCAACCACATTTTACAAATAACAGATTAAATAGTCGTTTATATTGAAAGCGGCGCTAGGTAGATTTATAAAACGCGGGTCAATTTAAAAAATTGAAAACTTAAAAAGGTTAATGGTTTTTAAAAAAAACCATTAAGTTTAAGTTTGTTTTTTTTGTTTTTTGGAACAATTAAGTTTTTCTTAAAAAAATCGTAATACTCATCTTCTCCAATTGACCAATCAGTGTCGTTGCTTACTAACAATCTAAAATCTCTATCGTTTGCCTTTATGTTCACAAAACAGCCGGGGTATTTATCTGAGTATTCGTCCTCAGCAAATTTTAAAAGAGTGTCGTTGTCTATAAAGCCGCACCCATCAAACATTTTATTGTTGTACATTAAAAAGCAGTGATAAATTCTTGTTTCTGAATTCAAAACTTCTCTTATTGTTTCGTGTTTTTGACTAAAATCCTCATAAATAAAACCAAATTCCAATTCTAAATTGTGAAAGTCTTTTAAAAAAGAAGAAAGCCCAAATGCAAAAGTTCCACAGTTGCCACCAAACAGTTTATCTACTGAAAATTTTTCTCTTGCTTTTTTTAAGTAATTTTTAATTAATTTTTCACTCATTTTAGTTTTCAACCTTTAATCTTGAATGTTTTTTATCAACTGAAGCTTTATTTTTTCAATTGTCTACCATTTTTTTGGTTATTTGCTAGGTGTGACCAGAAAAGCGCAGAAGATCAGTTGAGATATCTCTGACCGAACGCCGCCTAATCCTCCCTGCCAGCTTCTCGCACTACTGTAAGTGGCGTCCTCGTACAGTCTATCAGTTAGCTTTCAGGTAGTGCCGTTGTGTTGTTTTTTCAACAAAACAATAACGTTGGTTGCCGGATTTAAAAATTAGAATCTTAGTGGTTTTATGCTGTTCTCTTTCCTTTCGCTGCTCGCTTCAATATCCCTTTTTAAAAAATAGCTTTCCAAGAAAGGAGCAAATGTTTCGCCAATCAGCTTGGTTCCTGAATGCCGTATTTGGTTTTTTTCTATTAAATCAAATAGAAGTTCAACAAAATTAACAAAATCAGGTTTAAAATCTTCCAACAGCTTTTTATTATACTTGTCCGGGTTTACTTTCAATTCTACTGCTATTTTACAATCAAAACATCTAGTTATTGACATGTCAAATCCTTTAATTCTTTTCAAGTTACAAGACAAAACACTTGAAAAGTTTTTCATTATTAAAGGCAGTTCACTGTTACCTTTGTTAGAAAAAAAAGATTCTAAGTTAAAAGAAGAAGAATTTAGATAAGTGTTTGGAAAATCTTCTTTTAATGAATTAAATTTAAACACAACAGGAATTGAAACAAACAAGTCCTCGTCGGACGTAGAAACGTCCATTTTTCTTTTTTCAATTTGGCTTCTTATTTTTGGAAAATAATAAACTGACTGTTTTAGGTTTTCTTCATCCCCATCAAAGAAAACCAACAATTCTTTCAAAAGTCTTTCTTGATCAGAAAATAAACTTTTCTTTATTTTTATTATGAAATCCTTCAAATCTTTCTTGTCCTTTTGGATATTCTTGTTAAAAAAACCAAAAAAATCTTTATAATTCACTTCTTGTTCTTCATTAAAATTTGATTTTAATTGTTTTTTGTTAATTGATAGAAGTAGTTTTTTTTTGTTTTTCTGTGACAGATCTAAGTTTTTAATAAAATCAAAAACAAAATTTACATTTCTGCTAGGTAAATCTTTTAAGCGATCCGAGTAGTCGCTGTTAAGGTTATAATAGTTAAAGTTTTCTGCAAAAATTTGATTAGCCATTTTCTTTATTCCAACACTGTCTTTTTTGTTAAAAAGTTCTGTCAGTTTTTTAGAGAAAAAACTAAAAATCAGGTCTTTTACTTCAAGGTAATTTATCAAGTATAACGAAGGAAGTTCTTTTCTCTCACCAGTGCCTGAAAAATTATCGGAGTCAGGATTTATTTTTTCAACAAAAATTTCTTTACTCATAGAAGAATTTACTCCTCTTCTATTTTGTTTTTCAGTAATATCTTCCTTTATCTCTTTCACACTACTATTTTTCTTTATCAAAAAGTTTTTACTGTAGCCGTTATAATTATGAGGAAAATTTAAAACTAAAAAAAACTCGTACCCTTCTCTCTTTGCGTGTTCCAAAAATTCCTGTGCAATTTCTTTATCAGTAAACATTTTGTTCTTCTCCATCTCTATTGCGGTGTTTTAATAAGCCAGTGTTCACATTTTATTTTTTTTTATAAAAAGCTTAGATGTGAGTTTGTTTAAAGGTCTTTTTATTAAATTATTGATAAGTAATTTAAAATGTTAAAAAACTCTCTATTTTCAATACATTAAGCTTTATAGTCTAACAAAAATCTTATCGCCCCATATTATACACGAGCTTCTTTTTTCCGTACATACTCTCTGAGACAGGGTTTAGTTTGTTTATGCTGCCTTTTCGATTTATTTTTATTGTATTAAATTTATATTTATATCACTTCATTACTCAATTTGGTTGTTTGTAAGATGTGGTTGTAAAAGCGCAGGAGTTCTCCTAACTAAAATATTCTCTTACTCTTACCCAACCACTTTTTTACACTTAGCACTTAAATTGTTTACACTTAGATCTTAAATTAAATTTGACAACTTACAGTTGGTTTTAATAAAATAAGCTAATTGCAAAAGGTAGTTGGGGAGGGTGGATGTCTTTCCGTTTTTAGCAAATAACCATAAAATAAAAGGTTATTTGCTAAATGTGGTTGGAAAATTGTTTGGGGTCGTCCAGGTTCTCCTGATTAGAGTGCTTCTCTGATCTTCCCCAACCACTTTTTGTACTTAGCCAAATAAAACAAAAAAGGTTCCATGAAAAACAAGCTTGTTTTACAAAAAAGTTTAGAAATACTCGGGGTGTCGATAAACGACAGTCAGGAGGTTGTACAGAGGGCCTATCGAAAAAAAGTTAGTGAGTGCCACCCGGACAGAAACCCGGGGCGTGTTGAGCTGGAGGAAAAAATGAAAGAGGTCAATCTTGCCTATGAAGTTGTCAAGAATCACTTTGAAACCTCTGATTTGAGAAGAAACGAATATAGGCAGTCAGAAAGAGGGGTTGGGGAAGGTAGGTCTAAGAATTCGTGGCAGCAGTATAAGCGTGAGTATCACCATAACAAAGCCTGCAAAAACACCTTGGATGACTTGATAGACTTGTTAAAATGTAAGCATGGTGTTCATTGGAAAGAAAAATTTATTTTTGGCAGCTTTCAAATAAATGAAGTTGAAATGCCAAAACAGGTTAAAGAAAGAATTGTTTTGAAAAGTGTCAGCGTAAAATATGACTGTCAGTATGGTGGGGAAAGAATTTTTAATGGGCAAATAAAAATTAAAATCAATCAGACAACAAAAAGTGGAATTGTAGAAGCTTATACCGAAAACAATGCTAGAATCCGTGTTGAGGTTTCGCTTCCAAAGGTAGAAGTTCCAAGCAACAATTATTGGACGTTTAAAGGAAAACAAAAAACAAGCCTAATGATTGAAGTGCCTGTTGCGGCGAATGAAGCCAGGGCTGGAAACAGGATAACTGTTGTTTTGCCGGAGGGTAAGGCTTACTATGAAATCAAACATGGAGAGGTTTTTGGTAAAGAAATATTAATAAAGTACAAAAGAGCAAATAGAGTTAAAAGAGCAAAAATGCGTATATGTGTAGAGTGTCCAGATCAGTCTGGTAAATACCCTAAATCAACCGCATATAAAGAGTGGTCAAAGGACATGTAATCAATCAAATCTTGATGGAGATTTCTCCATTAAGTCGATTAATACCTGTCTTGTGTCTTCTGTTTTTCGCTGATTAATAACCAAATAATGCCCATTCACAATTAAAGCGGGTGTGCTTTGAACTCCTGAAGCAACAAGCAACTCTTTAGCCTTCTTTAAATCTTCCTGAACAGAAGCGCTCTCAAAAGCTGACTTTAGTTTTTCAACCTCCACCCCAGATATTCTTGAATACTCCTCAATTACGCTTTCCAAGTCTGCTTTTTTAAACGCCTTATCGTTGTGAAATGCGGAAAACACTTTACCGTGGACATCATCAGCTACGCCCAATCGCTTCCCTGTGAAATATAATTGGGCAAACATGTCCCATCCGCCACCAAAAGTAGCAGGCACCCTCAACCATAACCACCCATCTGTTGGGGGTGGGTTTTTTTTCAGTTCCTTATGAAGAGTATAGCAGTGTATACAGGGGTAGCCAAAGACTTCAATAACAACCCTCACGTTTCCAGGTATTCCGTCCCAAGTAACTCTGTCTTGAATAATCTTGTATTCATAATTTAAATCAATACCTTCAACCAATGGAATTTCTTTCTTTGTATCCACTGGCGCTGCGGGTTTAGTGCCATACACGCTCGCATCCGTAGGTGCAGCAGCAGCAGTAGTGGGATGATGGTAGGGTTGACTACATCCAGTTGTCAAAGAAGTCAAAAAAACCCCTGTAAATAGTACAATTGTCTTGATTTTCATAAACACCTAACAGTAAATTTCTAGAATGACAAACATAGTATTTTAAAAAAACAAAAAGTAAATCTTTTTAATTGATTAAAAAAGTGCTAAAACAAGCAAAAAGATTACAGAAACGTTTTAGTAAAAAAGGTGAGTTTTTAACAAATAAAACAGTAAAAATCTAACTAAAAAATTCGCAGCCCAAACCAGTCACCTTGTGTTAATTTTCTTCTCAACTGTTTAATTTTCCTAGAAAATTACGGTTATTTACAAAATGTGGTTGGAAAATTTTGGAGATCGTCCAGGCTCTCTTGGTTAGAATGCTTTTTTGATCTTTTCCAGTCACTTTCTGTTTTTAGCCAAAATCACAAACACTGTCTAGTGCTTCTTTACCCATACGTTTGGTATCCGAACTTCCCGTCGGGCGGTGCGGTTTTTTTATGTTTTTGGAGTAAGCAAATCTTAAACGTGAAGCAATTTTGACGTAGCACTTACAGTGCTTTACATCAACACATAAATTACCTGACAGGAAGATCTCAGGAATAGGTTTTTTTATTGGCCTCGCAGCGCTGCTTAATGCTAGTAAAGAAAACTTTTCTATCTCTTCACTAACCTGTTCGTTTTTTTCCAGGTGATGATTTTCAAAATTTTAACAAACAATTGTTTTGTTTATAATGAACACTTTCTAACTTTATATGAAAATAAAGCGAGTTCACTAAATCAATTATGCCAACTTCCTTATGTTGGGCTAAGCGCAAAAGGTGATTAGAAAAGATCAAGAAAGCTTTTTAATCATAAGAACACAGACGATCTCCGTTGTTTTTTAAACCACTTTTTTACAGATAACCGATAATTGTTATCCAATCACTGTAGAATTCTGGTTTTTTAAATAAATACCTTTATTCTTTTTTGGTATAAGCATCCGTCATCAAGCAGTTTGTAAAAATAAAACTCTATCCAAAAAAACTAACTTAATTAAATTTTGAAACAAAATTGATTACTAATTTTAACCTTATAATCAAAGAAAAACAGATTAAATAAACAAAAACAGGCTTTGACTTTTTTAACAAAACGTAGGAAAATAAAAAAACAAAACTAAAAAATAAAATCTTCTTAAAAAATATAACATATTACAAGAAGCCTACCTATCAAAAAACAAAAAAAATTAAAAAATATTTAATAAAAACACAAAAAATGTTTAGTTAACAAATTAAACAAATTAAACAAATTAAGTAACAGTGAAAGAATTTAAAACATGAAAGATGACCTGCAAAACGATATATCAACAGCGCCAAAGTTTAGAACCTTACCAAGCACAAAAGAGGTTCCTTTTAGTGCTTTCACAGAAAAAAACACAGGAAAAATAATAGAGTTATTGAAAAAAGAAAACCCGACAGAAGAAGGTTGTGCCTACAATGCACTTAAGCAAGAGCATTTGACTAAAAAAAGCGCATGGTTGATTATACAGCAAAGATTCCTTTATTTTGCTATAAAAGGAAATCACAAAAAGTGGGTTGATTTTTTATTGCATGAGGAAAAAGTCTCTCCGTTTTTCGTCTACCCAAATGAAAAACAAAAAAAAATAAGTTCTATATCAATTAGTGCCAGCTTGAGTGATCATTCAATATTGGAAAAACTCTTAAAAATTTACAACTATGGTGTGTACGACGGGAATGATTCAACACTTCTTTTTGAATATCTTAAAAGTAGCACTTTTAATACTGAAACAGCCAACTTAATTGAAAATATTTTAAGCAAAAAATACACAAAAGAAAAAATTAATAAAACAGTTAAAGAAGCTTTCAAGTGTAACCATGTTTCTTGGTTTTCTGGACATTTTCATAAAGAAAAATTGGATTACTACCAATCGAAAGGGGTTTTTGAAGAAAGTGAAGTGAAAAACGATGAGCCATATATCGCACAAATACTTTGCCAAACTTCGCTTCAAGGAATTAAAGATGTAGATGGTGTAATAGAAAAAGCGTCTGATTTTTTAAATACTATAAAAAAATACGATCCAAACATATTTAAAACAGAAAATAAAAAAAGTTATAACAATTACGCTTTCTTTCATCAGCTTACAAAAACAATAATAGAGTATGGGTCTCAAGAGGAAAACGGTTTAAAAAAAATAGCTGATGAAGATCAGATTAAAATATTTAATTATCTAATTTCTTTTTATAATTTATTAAAAGAAAATAACGAGTTTAATTATCAACAACTTGCACCAAAAAACACCCCTGTTTTTGCGACGTTGTTTAAAAAAGTTGCCCAACATGAGGATCTTGTAGAGTATTTGTTAGCGCAACCTGATAAAGAAAACAAAAAAGAAAACAAAAAAGAAAAAGAAAATTTTTCAAAACTAAAAGGTTTCTTTTTTGACGTTATAGGACAATACACGGCAGAGGAAATAGGGGAGTGGAGAAGCTCTGAGGGTAAAAACCTTATATATTATATGTGTGAATCAAAAAGGTGTACAAAAATAAAAACAGCGATAAGGTTGTTGGATTATATAAATATTCAATATGGAATAAGCCCAACAGCAAGTTGTTGTTTTGAACATGTGGAAATGTCTAAAAAAAATCAAAAAGAAAATCAAAAAACATTTATCGACCCATTTATTCTGTTGTTGAAAAAAGTTAATAAAATCGAAGTACCCCAAAGCGATAGCTGTGAAAAGGAGGAGAGCAACCTTGAAGCGTTTACTCTTCTTGTAGATGTGTTTAAAAAATACAACTACTTCAAGTCTAATTTTTCAAATAAACAGCATCCGCTAGAATTGACTGTTCAGTTATCCTTATCATCTTGCCCACAAGAGAATCTTCTGTATGTTTGGGGTGATAGCGATAAGAATGAGAATTGGGTAGAGGTAAACAGAAAAAAATTCATCAGGATTCTTGAAGAAACTGGGTTGAATGAGACGCTTATAAAAAGCATTTCAGGAAGTATTGAGAGTAATACCAATCACTCTGAAGAAGCTACCGACTATAAAAACTTTGTTCGAAAACAACTCTTGGGGTATTATTACAAAACGGCTTGTCAAGAAAAAGAAAAAGAAAAAGAAAAGAAAAATAAACCAACAAGGTTTTAATGGTTACAACAACACTATTCAATTATGCCAACGGTAAGACTTTATTTTCAAGTTTAATTTGTTTCTAATGTACTTTATCGGCTCTTGTGCCAATGAAGAAGTGTTCAGTTTTTTTGGATTTTGTAAAGGCGTAGTTTTTTCAAAACCAACACCTTTTTTTGTGTAAACGCTGTTACTTGTCTAGGCAGCACACTTCATATTATTTGTTGTATAGAGCGCCATTTTTTCAACCACTATTTATCATGGCAATTTTAGTTATTCCTAATTTTTATTTATTTTTACATTATAATAATAGTTTTTTTTTAAAAATTGTTAGAAGGTGTTAAGTGTTAGTTTAAGCCTAAAAAACAGTTTTTTTGACAGTTAAACCAACAATCTTTTTTTTATAATATTAACAGCAATAGAAGATTGAAAAATTAAATAATTACTGACAAACAAAAAAGTTTTTGATAGAATATAAAATTCTTACCGCCACACCAAAAAAGAGGCAATTTCATGTCGTTTAGATTAAGCAAGTCCCCAAGGCCGTCAGAGTCTGATATACAAAAAGAACTGGATGGCATGCAGACTAGCCAACAATTAAACGCTACACCAGGGGAATCTTTAGGATCTTTCACCTCTCAGATCAGAAGACCAAGAACATCAAATAAAGGCATTCAGGCACAGTTCTATGGTGAAAATGGCCCCGACGCTGACACTATTGCCGCCTTGGCACTTTCCAGGTTTCAAGACGTTTTAGTAGAGGTAAGAGTTTGGGGAATTAAAGACCAAGAGGGGCGGCTACTTAGTAAAAACGGACAATACCCTGTTTTATCTAGATTTATCGGTAGACTTGAACGCCCACAACCAAGCCTTTCAGGAATGACAGCAAAAATATTCTGCAAAAACGGCCCCCAAGCAGACGCCTCGCTAACCTTGGCTCAAAGCGACCTCTTTGATGCGCTCGTTTATGTGGAGCTTTTCGCAGCCTCCGAGGCAGAAGAGCAAGATCCGCTGGGGGAAGTTGTTCCGGTGAACGAGCACGAACTGATTCAAGCATCAAGCAGGCTAACTCCAACCGAAAGGAGGATTTTCCAAGTTAGGCAAAAAAGAAGCCAAGAAGCTTTTAAGTTGTTGGACACCTATGGGTTTTTCTATAACCTCGCTGTCGCCTCCTCTGTGGGAAGTACAGCAGAGTATTTTAATTGGCTCACAGAGCAGTCGTGTGCGCACCCTGGCGAGTTGCCCTGTGATGGACACCCTGTCAGAGCGTATGTGTTAAAAGACGTGAGAACAGGCTTCCAGGCTATTCCACTCTGTGAGCAGCACCATGAACTGTGGGGTCAGGGCTTAGCGCAAGAAACCATGCCTCTTCATAGACCAGAAGAGTTCTTTAAGCTTCGTCAAAAAAGCTACCTTTCCAGGTGGGTAAAACAAAAACTCTTTAAAGAGCTGCGCATTCCTGAACAGTACACCCCAGCGCCTTCTGCAGTCTATGATTGGGCACTAAAGCACAAGGTTGAAACCGCTCTTCCTTCTGGGTTTATGGCTTATGCTTTAACAGAAAAAAGCAATCAGTAAATTAAAAAGGTTGACTTAATCAGTAAAGATTTTAGTATCGCTTTTCATTAAAAAGAGGAATTGTTATGTTTTTCAAGCAGCTTATTGTTTTTCAATATCCAAAGAATATCAAAATAGACTTTGAAGAGCTTGAAAAAGCGCTCACTGAACTCCCTTTAAAACCTGTTGGATCTCTAGATCTAGAAAGCGTGGGGTTTATCCCGCCTCTGGGTAAAAATAGCAATTTAATGCTTCATCAACAAATGGAGTGCGCTATGATGTCTATAGGAAAACAAAAGCGCCTTCTTCCGTCCAGTGTTGTCAACGAAATCCTTGAACAAAGGCTTGATGAGATTAAGCAACAATCAGGCAAACGCCCAGGCGGGAAAGAAAAGAAGTTGCTGAAAGAGGAGATAATTCAAACACTTCTTCCCAAGGCGCTTATTAAAACAACCAAACTGTTTGCTTACATTGATACAAAAAGGAACCTTTTTTTTGTAAATTCAGGAAGTGCCAAGTCGGCAGAGGGTTTTGTTTCTTTAGTCAGGAAGGCTTTGGGTTCTTTTCCAGCAACCCCGCTTCAATCTGAAACCATTGGGACAAGGCTGACTTATTGGCTTAAAGGAGAAGGCACTCCCCAAGATGTGGTTCTTGCTGATTTCTGCGAACTCTCCGAGGGCGGACAAGGTGCGGTTATTAAAGCGTCCAAGCAAGAGCTTGTTGCGGACGAAATTCAAAATCACTTAGAAGCAGGCAAATATGTTAAGCAGCTTGGTATCGTTTTCCAAGAAAGACTTAACCTGGTCATTACCGATGAGCTTGGTATTAAAAAGCTTGGGCTTGTTGAGAAAGCTAAAGAAACCGGAGAGGCAGAAAATCCGTCTCAGTTAATGGATGCCGAGATGGCTATACTCATTGCAGAGGTTGGTGCCCTTACTGATCGACTGATAGAAGTGTTTGAGGTAAAGCGGGAGAGTTAACGTGGTCAATCAAGCGATTCAACCACTTATAAAATGGGCAGGAGGAAAACGAAGCGAACTTCCATTCCTTGAGCCGCTTTACCCAAAGAATATCCAAAGATTCATTGAGCCGTTTGCCGGAGGGGCAGCAGCTGGTTTTGCTTCAAAAGCTCCTTTATTGTTGTTGAATGATTGTTCAGTTGACCTTATAAGGTTCTATAAAACCATTAAAGATGATGAAAAAAGGTTACGTTTTTTATCTGTGTTGGAAAAAATAGATCGATTCAGGAAAACAATTTCACACACTGTGAAAAAAGTAGACGCAGAAGAGATAAGGCGTTTCTTTACGCTGTGTGATGTTCCGTGGGGCGATTGGAACCCACAAGTAGAGCAATGGTTTGTTTCTTTTGATTTTCCTGAATTATTGAAAAAAAACATAGAAGAAAAAATAAAAATTAATGTAAAAAGAAAACATCAAAAAATGCATTTATCACTGGATAGTAATAAAAAAAGTTTTTCTGAAAAACTATTCAAAGAACATTTTGAAACAGCTTTCCAATCTGCTTTCTATGATTCACTAAGGGACGTATACAACCTTAAACTGCCAACACTCAACCAAGCTTGGCTCGGTGCGTCTTGGTGGACAGTAAGAACACTGTGTTATTCAGGGATGTTTAGGTACTCAAAAAACGGGGATCTAAATGTCCCTTATGGTGGCAATAGTTATAACTCAAGAAATTTTAAGCCAAACATAGAGCAAATGGGTTCTTCTGAAACGGTGTGGAGGTTTAAAAACGCTGTATTATCTCATGCAGATTTTGAACTGTTTATTGATAGTATTGATTTGAAAGATGGAGATTTTGTGTTCATAGATCCGCCCTATGACAGTGCTTTTTCTACATACAACTACGAAAACAATTTTGGCAGCAACGAACAGGAAAGATTAGCAAAAACGCTTGAAAAAATAAAAAATAACGTAAAATTCATGGTTGTTGTAAAAAAAACTCGCCTTATGGACAGATTGTATGGTTCTTATCACGCTTGCGTTCTTGAAAAAAAATATGCTTCAAATTTCAGAAACAGGCATGACAGAAACGCTGAACACCTCATCATTACTAACTACTCGCAAAACTAAACACCAAACTAAACACAAAAATAAATAAATCTTTTTAAGCAACTCAATTTGATCAATTCTTTGCCCGCCGACAAAAGCCTGATGGTTGGTTTGTTGCAATGAAGTTGACCGTCGCAACTCATCTACTCATCTACTAATCTTCTCATTAGGATGTTAGCTTAGACTGATTTATTGATGCATAAATATAGCATTCTGTAAAAACTATTTTTTTAATGACAGCAGGCTACTGCTAGTGTTTCGGTTGAGGCCGTTGTTAAAACCCAGCACAACACTGTTAAATAGGTAGGGTGTGCTATAAGGAGCAACTACTACCAACAGCAGAAGTGTTGGGTGGCTGTGAACTTTTAACTGTCTGCCGTTGGATTAGAAACTGGTTACTGTTTAACGCCTACTAACTAAATGCGTGTTTTATGGTTTCGTCAAAGACAAGTAAAGACAATCGGTTTAAAGGAAAAACCAAGGGTTAAAAAGTTTCTTTTATTGAGAGAGTAAGCGTCTTTAATTGACTTCTGAATTCAGAAAGGAGTGTAGTATGAAGGTAGGTTTTTACGAGTAAAAACCTGATATTTGCTCAAGTGAAAGGTTATTTTAAACTTTCTATCTACTGATTTCATAACGAACATTAGTGGGAAATGCAAGCCATTATTATTAGAGGTGTTCTTTTCGTGGGGGCGGTAAAAAACAAGTCCGCCCTCCTCCAAATAAACGCCACCATCCTTTTCAGTAAGCGCTGCTGTGTGAACATCATAAACATTATCTCTCCACTTTATGCCGCTTAAAACAGCTTGAACGTCAAATGGGTAGCCAAAAGCAACGTTGTTTGCAACAATATTTCTGTAGGGTTCAGGTTCTTTGTTGGGTCGTATTATGAAACTGTGGCTATTATTATCAGCAATTTTAAAACCCAACAACGCATTAGATTCCGGGTTTAAAATTAGAATTGTTTGTTTGTTGATGTAGTCATGCTGAATCAACAAGGTTCCTTTTCCTGTCTGTCCAATCAAGCTTTCTGTGTTTAATTCGTTTTTCCATTCTATATTCCAAAGACTAACCTCAACAACGGGTAAGTTTATTTCTTTTTCATAAGCCCTGTCTTTTAGGGTGAGAAAAGTTTTTGCTAACACCATTAAAACAACAAACACACTGAAATAAAATAAGGGGTTTTCTGTCAAAGGGACTGTTTTTTTCATTGTATCTCCACGTTTTTTTGTTATTAAAAACTTAAGCTTTTATTCTTTAAGGTTAAACGCCTATAAATAGAGTTTTTTATACTAGCAAATATCTTGCTTTTAAAGGGTTTTGTCAATAACTTTGTCAAGTTTTATTTGTGTTTCTTATACTAAAATAAAGCCTGTCGCTGCAATTGACTATTTAGCAAAAACGCTGTTGTTCGAGAGTTTTTTCCCAAGCGCAAAAAGTAGTTGGAGAAGATCGTGGAGGTGTTCTAATCAGGGCAGTATAGACGATTTTCAACACTTTTCCAACCACATTTTGTAAATAACTTTTTTCTGTGCTTCGGTTGTGGACTGTTAGATTTTTTTGTATTTTGTTGGAACTTGCTTTGAAATAATCTGCTTCTTCATTCTTGTTTCTTCACAAGCAGCCTTCTTCAATCCACCAATTCGAATAATTGCTGAATTGTCTTTTTTGGCAATTTCAAGATAAGTGTTATAAATGTTCATTTCTTCTTGTGCGTGCTCTGTTATAGACTGAAAGGCTCCCGGCATTATAGAAACCTTTACTTCTTCTTGAGTTTTACCGCTTTCGCTACCTAGGGGTTCTTCTGTGGTTTGATCAGAATCCGTGTCTTGATCAGAATCAGTAGCTTGATCAAAATCAATAACTTGATTAGGCGAGCCTGTTGGTGTGCTATTTTTACTATTTGTTTCATTGTCATATTGCTCTTGGGCAGACAGCACAAGAGCTTTTAATTCTTCATTAAATGCGTCCCTTGATGATGGTTCGTAAGCCATCCAATCAAAAAATGCAGTTACAACATCTTCCAGTTTATAGTTTATATTCCCTATTAGTGCTTGTTTGTTAAACTGACTATCTACAACTCCATAACCAGAGGTGTTCAGGAGCGATTTGTTTTCCTCAAGAATTTTATTTCTATGATAGTTTTCAAAAAAAACAAATTGTTTATCAGAAAGAAAAATCGGAGTATTAACAATCTCTTTCAGAGGAGTGTGCGAAACACTATATTCTTCAACAATTCCTCTTCTATAACCACTACAAGTAAAGTGCCCATCGATCAAAAAATACCCGCTCAGCCGTGCTTCCTTTCTTGAATTTAAATGCTTCTCTATGTCAAAGATCTCTTCCTTCTCTCGCTTGTAATCTACATCATCACGAATCACAGTAGAATAATAAATCATCAAATAATCCACATCCTCTGTGTTATCGTCCCTCTTCACAGAAAATGGTTTCTTCACTTCTTCGATATAAGCGGGAACATTTGTGTCTGTGATTAGCTTGAAAAAGTCACCCCAAGGCTCAAGACAAGAAAGAAATTTTCCGACAGTGAGGTTTTCTTCGAAGTGGGTGGTTCTTTTCATCCAATAGGTCATAAAACTAAAGGTGTCCCCTTTCGTTTTCTTATGGATGCTGTAAATAAATTGAAGCGGTAGCATGGGCTTATTGCCCATTTTAACTCTTAATACTCCGTCATTGCAAAAGAATAGGTCGGGTTCAAACATGGCTGTAATCCTTTTTTTTCAATAATATCAAGTTTTAAGTTTTAGTTCAACTGTTTTATAGATTAATCTTTCAATTAATCTATTTCTTAATTCAGAGAGTGTAAATAATTTAGTTGAATTTTAATTAGTACAACCACGACAGAAAATATGCTAGGGTATGGCGAGGGCGTGGTTGGCGAACCTGTATGCTTGAGAGTTTTATTTTTGGCAGTGTGTAAAATAATTCCCTGAAATAGTTCCAAAGTCTAACAATCCAAATAAAGGTAGTAATTTTAGCTTTGTTCAGTGTGAATAATTCAATAAAAACAGTTGAGTGTTTGTAAGAGGTTTTGTTTGCTTCAGAGGTTTTGTTTGCTTCAAAAGAAATAACAAAGAATAAGTTGAAGAGCTTGACGTTCCTTGTTTTGAAGAGCATCGGTTTTGGTTTGATTTTTTAATGATAATACCTGAATAAGTAGAAAAAATAAAATAGCCGATTTTATTTTAACAATAAACACAAAAAAAGAATTTGAAAAAATTCACTAATAAAAAACAAATAAAATAAGTTTTTAAGCAGTATTACTTATTACATATCCAATCATGTTTGACTTTTTTTTAAAAAAGATAAAATATTAAAAAACATTTTGGAGTTTTTATGAAAAAATCAGGTAGAATAGAGTTCCAGGTTTCGGAAGATATTGATTGGAAAGATTGGAACGAGGTAGTTAAATTGATTTCTACGTTTCTTGATATAGAAGAACCTGACAATGACAATGACAATGATTATAATAATTCTGATGGTTGTTTTGAAGGAACCATTAAGTCTGAAGACGGAATTATAAAATTTTTTCAAGGCGAAGACGGATCTGTTTATGGAGATAATGAATATTCACCTTTTTGGAATTTTCGTGGTGATGTTGTTGGGTTGGCAGAAAAAATAATGGAAAATGTTGATGATGGGCAGTTGCTGATGATTGTTTCTGACGACGACGAGCCGACAGAGATAATCCGAATAACATCGACTGAAGTTTTAGGGTTACGGAGTTTTGAGTAATTTCATTCTTTGTTTTTTGTTTTTCTTGTGATGATGTTGTTGATTAAAAAATAAAAGGTGAAAAATGGCAAAAGAGAAGCCGATTTTAGAAGAACAAAAAGAAAGATTGTTAATAGATTACAAAACTCTTTCTGAGCAGTTGATTACAAACTCAATTAAAGGCCGCAAGGATGCTGTTGCAGAAACTATTTCTAGCTATGTTCTTGAGGATAACAAGGCGCTTTCATTTGATTGGATAAGGTTGGAGTGGGAGATGAACAGTAAGGCGCAAGAAATGAAGGTTGATTTTGGTTTAATCTCGGAGATGATAAACTCAATCAATACTGCTGTGTCTGCGGTCATGACAAGAAAACTTGTTGTTTCAAAAGAAATTCAAGAGAGCCGCGACGATAAATCTTTACACAACAACTATTTGTTGAGAACGTTGGGTGGGGTTATGTTGGAAGCCTCTGTAAAAGATGTTAATAGGTTTTTAAAAAATACAGAACTAAAAGAAAGATTAAGAAAGCAAATAGAGAAACAAATGAACCTACTAGGACTTCACCCTTTGGAGGTGGAAGATTCATTGTGCGTGATCCCATCGTTTTCCTTACCCAAGATTTCTTTTCATGAAATAAATGACATTTTAGAAGATGAAGGGTTGTCTGCGTTAAGTAGTAAAAAAGAAGTATGGCACACGCTTCAAAAGTTGCCAAACGTTTCTGAAATTAGTTATCTTCCGTGGGTTGTCCTCTTTATCATCAAAGAAAAGCACCCGGAATCCTTTCGGGAGCACGATAACTCAGGGATCGTACAAAACTCTGTGGCCTCTTGGACTTGCAGCAGTTTAGATAAAGACCTCCTTCGTTTATGGATTGAAAAATGCAATATTATTGAGGGAGAATCCGGTTGGGAAAGCGAAGGGTTCAAGTGGTGTTTTGGAATTCCTGAAAATTTTAAGGAGTGTTGCGTGCAGTCTGTTATTTCAGAAATAGCCTTTATCTCTGAATATGTATTCAATAATGAGCAAGTAAAACAAAGAACAAACGTGGGGTTGCGATTAAGCTACTCTGAGTTTAATTCAAACTACGAAGTTTTCTGGTCGTTGCAAGATGATAAGAGTAACAAGTGGCAAGGAATTAATGAACTTGCAAAAATAAAAATACCTACCAGTTTTAACAGGTGGATTTCGAGCAGCCTTCTCCCAGACATTATCCGAAAGGGCGCATCGAGAGGCTTTTCTATTGCCGAGATAGAATCTGAAATTGGTTTTAGAGGAATAAACAAGGATTTAATTAGTTTTAAAACATCAAACCAAGTAAAAAAAGATAAATACAAAATCAATTAATTTGTTGACTTTTAATTTTAAAACAATAGTTTTACAATGCTTTCAGTAGGGAACTTAACTATGCCATTACATTTATTTTCAAAAGAAGAAAAGCTTGATTTCAGTGATGTTTTGCTTGTTCCTCAAACAGGGTTGGGTAGCGCCCCAAGTTCAAGAGAATCTGTAGATTTAAAGGTTGATGGTAGGGTTCCATTAATTGTTGCAAACATGGATTATGTTGGCACCTTCGATGTAGCGAGGCACCTTTTGAAGCACAGGATGATGGTTGCCCTTTTAAAAGATTACTCGGTTAGTGACTGGGAAGAAAATGTAAAAGAATCAGGTTTAGATCCATCCTTGCTGGTGCCTACTGTTGGTGTCAGGGGGTTTGAGCAAGAAATAGAAAAGGTAGAAGCTTTGTTTGAAAAATTCCCTTCCTTACCGTTTGTTTCTCTAGATGTCCCGAATGCCTACCTTGACAAGGTTCTTAAAAGAGTGAGGGAGTTTAAGAAAAGATTACCTCGCGTGAATTTATCCGCTGGCAATGTTGTCTCTGTAGACGGGTTGAGAGCGCTTGCTGATGCGGGGGCAGACCTTGTTAAAGTGGGTGTCGGCTCTGGTGGTGTTTGTCTAACAAGAAAGATGACCGGCTTCGGTTACCCTCAGTTTTCTGCCATTCTTGATTTGTCAGAAAATGCAAAACAACTTGGGGTTAAATTGATTTCAGATGGCGGGATCACTAACCCCGGTGATGTAATGAAGGCTTATGTGGCTGGCGCTTCATATGTGATGGCGGGAAGTTATTTTGCGGGGCACGAAGAAACAGGACTCATCTTTCATGGTATGAGTTCGCACCGCTCAAGGACAGACCGTGGTGAGCAGGCAGAAGAATATCGAGCCAGTGAAGGAAGAGAGGTGGTTTTAAAAAACAAGGGTAGCCTAGAAAAGACTCTAAGAGAGCTTTTGGGTGGTTTACGCTCTTCTTGTACTTATCTAGGTATAGGAAGACTTGAACAAATTCATCAGGTAGATGTTGGATATATTAAAGTTAGAAGGCAGTTAAATGCTATTCAGGGTGTTGATTCAACGCAGCATTCATAGCAGCATTCATAAAGTCTAATTAGATAATTTGTTCAGTGAAAAAACAAACTTAAACTTGTGTTTTTTGTATTGAATAGTGCTTATTTTTAGTCACTAAAATAGTTTTTTAAAGTTTATTTTTTAGGGTTTTTTTGTAGACTTTATTGTTGCCCTGTTTAAATTCTTTTATAAAAGCGTAATTGCTGTTTACAGGCAAGCTACCCAAATGGTTTTCTGTCAGCATAAAATACCACCGCTCAGGTTTCTCGGGGTGAACTGCATCACCATAACCATCAGTTAAAACAAAAACCAAGTCTGGGTGTTTACCTTTCAGTAATTTATTAGTAGCAATCTCGCCCCGAACTCTTTCTTCAATTGCGAAAAAACTTGTTCCACCACCACCAACCACTTTATTCTTTTTAATATCTAAAGGGTATGTATCTGTATCAAAAGAGAAGGCGTGAGAATGAAAAAACTTTTCAGGCACTGTTCTAATTAAATTAAAAAATTTTCCTACATGAGCAGAGCAGCTTCCTGACGCGTCAACAAAAAAGAAAGCATTAAATTTTTCGTTTGATAGTTCATCTCCATCAAGGACTTCAGGTAAATAAAGTTCTTTTGAAAGATTAACAATTCTCCTCGGCCTCACTCGAAACGTGTCGTTGCTCTGTTCTTTCAATTTTTGAAGTGTAGCAATTTTGTTATTTATCAATAATTGCCAAGGTTTTTCTTTTTTCTCCTCAATACTCAAAGACACTGATTGCCCACCGCCAATCCCCGATCTCGTCATTTTTTCTGAGAACTCCTTTAATTCATCAGAAGACAGTTTGTACTTAACTTGCTTATAAATATGTTGACTGATTTCTTTTGGTATTTCACCAACAACCTTGTCGCCGACAACTATTTTCCCCGATCCGTCGTTGTTTACCTTGATATGAATATCCAGTGACTCGGCCTGAATTTTTAGTTCTTTTTTGTGTTTCAGTAATTTCTCATAGTAAAATTCAAATGATTTACCGTAAATGATGCCATCTTTCTCTATATGTTCTTCTTTAAAAACCGTATCAATGAAGCAAAGTTCTTTCGGAAAGCGAAGCGAGTCTCGGGAAAAGCCAAATTCACGCACAAGCATTTCGTTTATAACGATATCTTGTGCAATGTTTGAGGTGCGAACGTCTAGTTCGTATCGCTGTATTCGATCAATGTGACTAAAGATCACATGGGAGGCCTCGTGACAGATGACAAATAGTTGCTCTTGTTCTCCTAAATTGTAAAAAAAATCAGGATTAATTAAAAAATTAATCTTGTTTTCTTCTGAATTATACCCAATCGCTGCTGTGTCGACTTGATCTGTGTGGATTGGAAAACCCAACTCAAAAACGGCGTAGAACATACTGTGATAACCTAACAACTTATCCAAGTAATGGCTTTGGTTAAAATTTTTAACCAAAGCACGGCTTTTCTTTTCTGATTGCTGTTTTTTCATTACTTCACCGTCTTTTTTAAATGAACCAATTTTAAATTTTGCTGTTTGTTTGATGAAAAAGCGTTAAGTTTTTTGTTTATGTGTGTAAAAGAAAAGCAGAACAGCAACACCTATCTTTTTTGTATGGCTGTCGGCTTTAATGCCTCTTTCTGAAAATATTTCCTTGTCTCCTCGATACTCGATGGTGTGGGAGGTTTATCGTCCTCCGATCTTAATCCCTCAGCGGCGATCATCTGCGCTCTCGCGCTTTTGTAGGCCGTAGAGTTCAGGGTTTTATCGTGGTCGTATTTTTTATTCATCAACTCTTTAATAACAAACCAGTTTTTTTCTTCATACCCCATATAGAACTCTGAATCGGCTTTTGTTGTGAAGTGTTGATAAATTTTCTCTGCTGTTTGCTCGGCGCTTTTCTCTATCCCCAAGTTGTATTTATGCATAAAGTTAACAAACAATCCCAAGAACAGCATATCGCCTTTATTTTTGGAGACGTATGTGCTTTTATTTTTTAAATTTTCCAGCTTCGATTGTATCTGTGCCATTTTGTCAGGGTTTGCTCTTAGGTGGTCGTCAAAAACAACGTCAAAAAAACTGTAGAGTTCGGAAGATTTCTGACTACTAATCTCATTAAAAAAAGTCTTGAAAACTGCGTTCATTTTATTAATGAAAACCTTGGTTCCCCTCATGTAATTATTGTCGATGGTTTTTTTAATTAAGCCTTCTGTTGTGTGAGAGGTTTTTGGTGGGAGTGCAAGCAAATCAGCCTTGGTGGTTTCTCTAACCACCTCTTTAGATTTTTGTGTCAGGGATTCGAATAAACTATCATCTACTGCGGCCTGATTGATTAGCATGGATTTCATTTTTGAAGGCTTGATTTCCTGTATGTTTTTCTCTATGAACTCACTGTTTAAATACTTCACCAAATAAGACAGTTTTTTGTTGTTTAGAATTTCTTCAAGATGTTTCGCGCTATTCTCTATCCCAAAAAATGACCTTATTTCACCTTCTGATTTTTTTGAGATTTCAAGCAAGATGTTGGCGTTTTGGGTTTCCCTGATGTTATCCTCCAGTTTCTTCACGTTGGATTCCTTTGGAAGCACGTCTCTCAAGCTGCCTTTAATGCTGTAAACGTGCATAGCATAATCCAATCGTCTTGGTGATACCTCAAGCTTTAGTCCTTGCGGAAGTTCATTCCACCACCTAATGAACGGTTTTGCCGTTTCTCCGTAGACGCTTGTGAGATACATAACATCAAGCTCAAGAGGAACATTGATGTGGATGTGAAACCTGTCCATTACCGAAGGATCAAGCTTCTCCACGGCATAAGTGTTCTGTTCATCGTGCGGATTGATCGCTGCCCATACAACCTTCAAGTTTTTATACCCCTTGCCGTTTATAGATTTGAATTGTATTAACTCCATGACTGCATTTATGACTTTTTTTGGTGCTCTATTGAATTCATCAAAGAAAATAGCCTCGATCTCGTCGTTCTCAAATTCTGCGGGTTTTATTAGCTCAAGAACTTCTTTACCTCCTCTTTCGACTGTTTTTGGAACACCAATAAAGTCAATCCATGGGTCCATTGTGGAGGCAGAAAAATACTTCCAATTCAATTTTTTTTCTTCAAACACGCTCTTCACGATAGCTGTTTTCGCCAAGCCGTGAGTGCCTATCAAAAGAACATTTAAGTTATGATCAAGATAGTGAGATAATTTTTTTTTATTTAACATGAGTGCCTTTTTTATTTGGCCAAGTGTAAAAAGTGGTTGGGGAAGATCAGAAAAGCGCTTTTATCAGGAAGGTCTGGACGATCTCCAACAATTTTTTAACCACATTTTAAAAATAACCTTTTATGCTTTGTTATTTTCAAGATTTATAAATTTACCACAGTTTTTTCTTGGAGTAAAGTTTTTTAAACGAAGCCTCATTTAATGGTGCGAGTTGTATAGGTTTAAACTCTGTCTCCTCCTAAACCAATCTGTTAATCTGCGACTAGCGTGCGCAATAACAGGTGCTGGGGCTGTTTTGGGTACAGTAGAATGATGGCGAAATTGCTGGTTGGGGTCAAATAGGTGTGCCGTGTAGAAAAACAATCAGATCGTCTATACCCTCTTAATTTAAACACTTCTTTATTCTTCCACAAACATTTTTTTCTTAGCCTAAGTTTGGTTTGAGTAAATCAAGTTAGGTTTTAGTGTTCTGACTGGAAGGTAGCAGGCGAAGCTTGGAAAACCTCAACTCGCTACAACGATAGCGACATTGTTTTACAGGCGCTCTGCAAACAGGGTAGTCTTGCCAAAAAATTTAAAAAACGCCAAAAAGAAAACTTTTTAAAATTAGGATAGGTAGATGGGAAAGTTTTTGTTTCTCGTTTTATAACTAACACAATCCGAGCGAGTATCAGTGCTACTGAAACTATACTCATAATTGTTACATTTATTGTTTTGGTTTTAGTGAAAAAAGCTTGCTCTCAATTAAATTTTACAAATCCAACAGTTACATTCGTGTTCTGTGTTAAAAAAGGTGTCTAATTAATTTGTATAAACAGAAACCGATACATGCAGTGTGTTGTGTGAAAGAGTTTCAGATGCAAGATTGTTATAGAGTGAAATTATATTATTTAAAAACGCTATTAAGGAATATCTAGTGTGTTTTCTTGTTTAAATTTTAAATAAATATCAATGAGCTTTGAAATGGTTTGTTTTACTTTACGAATAAGATCCGCTGCGTTAAATGGCTGCGGTGAGTATGCTAATCAATATATGTGGCGCGCTGAAGTCTCAGTGTGCCTATGCGCTTACGACTGATTCTGGAGTTGGTTTTTACAAAGAGTCGTTTTTACCATCACAATAGGCAGATTAAGTCCGCGTGTAGGAGGTGGTTGTTTTGAGGAATGCGCTGTTTAATAGGTTTAACAGGTTTTCCAACAAGCAAAGGTTTGTTGTGTTACAATAAGTAATATGTCCGATAATTAAATCATAGTAGTGTAATTAAATACAATGTTTTCTTTAATTAATGTTGTAGCTTTCAGTAGATTGTAAATTTTTAGATGGTTTACGCCATACATTGTTGGTGATTATTGTAAAGGGTCAGGTGTGGGCATGTGTGGGATTACGTTGGAGGGTAGGGAAGGGTTTTTCGCTGTTGCTTTAAATAAAAAATAAATAACTGTTTAGGTTTTTTAAAAAAAGATTTGCCGTTGTTGAGGTAATTATTATAATCTGTCGTTGTAAAAAGTATGTTTTTTGATACAGAAAAACAGAAAAAGTTATGTTGTGGATAATAAAAATGGTTATTTGCAAAATGTAGTTGGAAAATTGTTGGAGACCGCCTAGACTCTCCCGATTAGAGCGCTTTTCTGATATTCTCCAACCACTTTTTGTATTTAGCCATAAAAATTGGACTTAATGAACGTTAACAGCAGTACATCTCAGGTGACAATAGTTTTTAAAGTGTTTAGTTTCTAAACCTTGTTTTTTCTATCATCTTCACAGACTCGTTCGCTGAAGCATAGGCATCTTTTTGATTTAAACAATCTTTAGTGAGGGGAGGTATTCTTGTCAATAGTGCTGCTTCAGCCCAAGAGACCAAAGCTTTTATACTGTCCTTCTCTCTTTTTTTTCGCAGGTCTGGCTCTTCAAAAAACTTTGCTTTTGAATTGAACATGGCTCTTGGATAAAGCTCAAAATTAGAGTTAGGTTCCACCGGAATGTGTGCTGTTGCCGGGAGGGGTGTTGGAGGAGCTTTAGGGTTTGCTTTTCTTTTAGAAACATCTTGCGTGGGTTGAGGTTGTTGGTTTATCTCTTTTTCTTTTTTAGTTTTTTCTAAAATCAATTGTGCTTCTAATGGTAGAGAAGACTTTATTTTCTCATACTTCTCCATATCATTATCAATCAAGTGTCTCGTTGCTACAGTAAACTTTTTACTCATGTCCAGTATAAAATTTTGAAATAAGGCCATCTGCCCCTCGTTTTCTTCTGTAAGAACGTGTCTTCCAAGAAACATGGTTGTGCCTCTTCTTTTTTCTCCCCCCACATCCTCCTTGCCTTTTTTACAGCAAAAAAAGTAAGGTGTGTCTCTCCTGGGTAGTCCGCCATTCCAGGTTATTTTGTCTTCTTGGCTTGTTTTGGCTTCTATTGGCAAGCCTCTCCCGCCTATAATTAAAATGCAGTCAGGCCAATTGTTTGCCCCAAAAGGGTGTCTAACCAGTGTGATGGGTGCCCCGGTTGCCAATTCTTCTATGGGTTTAAATGTATATTCTTCTTCTTTTAATGTTTGATATGTTTCAGGGTAGTATGTTTTGAATTCGTCAGCACTAATATCAACCAATAAATTTCCGAAGCTATCCTTTAATATGTTAATGATCATGTTTTCAAAAAGGTCATCTTCGCCTTGGTTTTTATGAACCCTAATGTTCAATTGCAGTATTTCTTGAACAGACTTTCTGAATAACTCGGGGATGTCACTAATGTCTTTCTTTTTGGTAATAGTTTTCAAAGCTAATTTTGGCATAGTTGTAAGCGTCACTAATAATTTTATACATAATACTTTAATTTGTTTTTTTGACTAGCATTTGGTTTTCGTTTTTTCGTAGATTTCTACTAGGTCAGCTTTGCCAAATCCTTTGGTTCCCGTGTTTTTTTTAGATAACTCCTCATAATCAATCCGTTTTAAAATATCAAGGGATTTTTTGTTTTTTGATTTTATAAAAATCCATTGTTTATTTTTACTTAAATTAGGGTTATGTTTTTTCCAGTGTAATTCATTGAAATTACCATAGCCTTGTCTCAATACAGCAAAATCCCAATCATAGTCAAAGTATTTCTCTGATTGTTTTGTGGCGTTATGTTGCCAAGAAAAAAAATCATCATGTTCAGTGGAGGGTTTGTTAGTAATTCTAAGGTTGATTTCTTCTTTTTTAATTGCGTTTTTCCATATTTGAAAAACGGTTCTTAGTTTGTAAGGTTTGTCGTTAAAAGTAAACGCATCATCAGGGAGGTCTTCGCTGTGTATCAATGATGAATTGCTGTGTATTTTAGATTGAATAGACCATTTTGTAAATTGTTTTGGGAGAATAAAAGCAACATACTCTGAGGTTTCAAGCGCTTTGTTTAAAAATGCTAAGGCAAGTTTGCCTTTTTTACCGAACGGCGGGTTTCCAATGAAAAAATGTTTTTTTTGAAAATCGCAGGGGGTTTTATCTGTTAAAAAGTTGTGCTTTTTAATTGTTTCTTCTTTTGGTTCTATGTCTCCGGCCCAGTAGCTTAATTGGTTTTTCCTGATTGGGTTTAAAAATGCGCCGGTGCCGGCCGAGGGTTCTACAAAAATTATTTCATTCAAGTTTATGTTTTTTTCTTTAAGTGATTTCAAAAATACCAGGAAGCAGTGTTCAGCAACTTTTTGGTTGGTGTAGTATTGATCTTTTTCTGCTGCTATTTCAGGGTTGCTTTTCATAAGAACTTGGTAGTGGTTGCGAAGTTTTTTGTAGTAACTTTTTTTATCAGTTTCAAGTCTTAATTTTAGCACTGCTAAAAACAAGGGAAGCTAGGCTTCCCTTGTTTTTAGAGTTGTTTAATTAATTCTTTCTTGCTGCCGCTTGATCTCTAACAAGTTCTACTCTTTGCACTAAATCTTCAGCCTCAAGGAAGCCACCAATCTGCACACCGTCAGAGGTAAAGATGCTTGGTGTTGAGTTGACTTGCATGCTTCTACCGAAATCAAAGCCAGCTTGAATTGCAGCAGCCCTTTCACAGTCAGTTCTAGCGGTTAGAGGCTGTCCCTTTTTTGCCTTATCAAGAGCGTCTCTCATGTTGCCACTGCACCAGATTTGACGTTTCTTATCAGCGACGGGATTATCAGCACCAGCACCATTTCTAGGGAATGGGATGTAGTTAACAGTGATCCCTTTTGCTGTTATCTCAGCAATCTCCTCGTGAGCCTTTACGCAAAAAGAACAAGAAATATCAGTGAACACATAGACTTCGCCTTTTGGCTTTCCTTTGGCTGGATAGGTAATGAGATACTCTCTATTGAACTCTTTAAGACGCTCTGCCCTCAAATCAACCTTGAAGTTTTCAGTAACAGGTTGTTTTGTTATGACATCGAACATAGACCCATTGATTAGCTTAGTGCCATCTTCAGAAACATAGAACAGTTGTATATCTTCGGTGAGGACTTGATAAATCCCCTTCATCGGAGACGCCTCAATTGAAACAATTTTCAAGTCTGGGGCAACTTTAGCAAGCAAAGCGCCAATTCTGTCTCTGGCCGGAGCAGTTGCCATCGAATCTAGCAAGGCCTGGGGATCGCTGTTTTCCATACCCACAGGAACGCCGGGGATAACTTCTGGAATTATCAGTGGTGTATTAGTCTTGCTATTAGACCCATCACTAGCTACTTCTGGTGTGTCAGATACACCAACGTCTTGTTGTGGTGCGCAAGCAGAAAGTGCTAGGGCAGACGAAATAATAATAGCCAACGATGAGATTTTTATATTAACCATGAAATTTACTCCAATTTTTTTAATGTGTTTATATGATAGACAAGTTGTTAAAAAAGCAATACTTTAACAAAAAAATTTTATCCTTTATTCATTTTTTTTTATGTGACGCAATTCACAGTTTTTAACTTTATTGTTTTTTCAAAAAAAACATTCATTATATTTGTTATTACATTTTTTTTTTTTTTGCTTTTAAAGCAACTTTTTTTAAAAG
>BBPE01000624.1_pt9 | contig 131609 bp, 105 predicted proteins | sample 1344301 | NCBI WGS metagenome assembly BBPE01 (sample SAMD00019089, study PRJDB2971) | groundwater metagenome | isolation source: The Cedars highly-alkaline
TGGATGACATACAAGCCGAAGACATATTAGATATGAGGTTGCGCCAGTTAGCAAGAATGGAAAGGTATAAGCTTGAAGATGAAATCAAGAAGTTGTCCACTGAACAAGCGAGGTTAGATAAGTTTTTAAAGAATGATAAATTACTTAGGCAGTTGGTTGTACAAGAGTTGGATACTGATGTTAAGAAGTTTAACGATGAAAGAAGAACAGAGATAAGAGCAGAAGAGAACTCGCCTACGAAAAAAACCATAGACATAGCGGTTGTTGAAAAAATTGGACCCGAGCCTGTGGGGTTGGCCATTACTGAAAGAGGCTGGCTGGCTTGGAGGCCTGTAAAGTCATTGGAAGAAGCAGAGCAGGTTGACTATAAAATAAAGTCTGGCGACAAGATCAAACAAGTGTTTTTTGCTGACAGAAACCAAGATTACGTTTGGGTAATGGATGACAATGGAAGAGCGTATAGCTTAAAGCTAACAGAGCTTCCAAGCAAAACAGACACCCTGCCATTTACTCAATGGTTTGATGTTGGTGGCAAAATAATTACAGGAAGCACAGGAAGCATGGAAACCAGGTGGATTGTTGCTGGTCAAAACGCCTGCGGATTCATCGCAAGAGGGTCTGATATATTTAATAGAATGAAGGCTGGAAAGGCTTTTTTAACCCTAGAAAAAAATGAATTACCGATAACTCCAGTCGTTTGTCCGCCGACGTTCAGCGATAAGCAAGTGTTGGTTTCTCTAACAACAGATGGAAGAGTGGTGGCTTTTTTGGCAAAAGAAATGAAGGTAATGTCAAAAGGAAAGGGTGTTGCTTTGCTTGGGTTAACAGGTGACTCCAGGCTCTTCTCGTACAAAATTGTTTCCTTGGGAGACGATATTTCTTTCAAAACCAAGGGTGGAAAAATAATTACAAGTAAGCCTGATGATTGGAAAACCGTTTTAGGATCAAGAAGCGCTGGAAAAAAAGGGAAGTTGCTGTTTAAAGATCCTGAAGGAGCAACTTTTAACTAATCAATTTCATTGACTTAAATTGATTTTATTTTAAATTCAATTTTTATTTAAGGTGTAGTTTATGACAAAAAAGAAAAAGCTTAATACAGCATACGCTGAGTTGTTATTGGCGGGCGATGGCAGTTTGGCTGTTGGCGTTAGCCTGGTGTCAGACAAACCCCTTCTTCAGCAAGCTCTTTGCGACATGCTTTCTGTGTTGATCAGGCTGGATAGGGCGCACAAAATAGTGGGAGAATACCTGGTGGAGAACAGTATTATAGAGCGAGTGCCGTTTATAGGCAAAGAGATTGAAGAATCGGATTTATCTCCTGAGCAAAGGCCGTTTGTGTTTAAATTTCTAACGGAGGAAGGCGACAGATTAGTTTCAGATCTAGAATTAGAGAAATTAAAAGAAGCAATTGTTGAAGTGAAAGATGCTATAAATTTTAGGAGGCGTGTATTAAGCGATCTATTTGTTTCATTTTCTTTTATTGACAAATCTTTAGTTGATTAATTTTAGTATTCAACAAACAACAAGCCTTTTTTAAGCAGGCTTGTTGTTTTTTTTTATTTGTTTTGTGTATTTATTAGAACGGTTCAGTTTGTGCGGCAGTCCCATGATGGGTTCATTAGGCGAGAAACGTTGGCGTCAGGTGTTTCCCAAAGACCCCATTCAGGGTTCTGCCACGCCACCGTTACGTCAACCCTATCTATTGAAGGAGCGTTTAAATTTCCCCACCTCCTATTGTAGGTTCCAGTATTAACCAGTCTGTTGGGTTGATAGAAACAAGTAGGGCAGGTTCCATTCAAACTTTCTGCAGTGAAGCCGAGAGAGGATGAGAAGGATGGGTTAAAGTTGCCTTGTGAGTAAAACCATCTAGGGTTTCCACTCCTGTCAAAAACATAGCCGATAGCAACCTCTACGCCTGGCTCTGTTTGTATGCTGTAGCCGTACCCTGGGTTGTTAGGATTAAAGTACAGTCCTGATAAGGGTAATGTTCTTTGCCCATCAGAAGGACAATTGAATGTCCCTAGTAGTCTGACTCCTTCAGCACCCTCTCTTCCTTGTATTTGATAGGAGATAGAAAGAGCGCCATCTCCTTCGGGATGCAGTGTTATCTGTCCAACCGCTGTCAAGTCCCTAGGCCCCGTGTTTGTGATTGAATTCCATCTTGCCCTGTATAAAGGAGCCGTCCAATAAGCGCCACTGCTTGGTGCTTGTGATTGAGCATAGTACCAGGTAGGCGTCCCGTCTTCGTTGTAGGTGTACCAAATTAACACCCACTCATTATTTATTGGGTTTCTAGTTGATTCCAAAAAGAAACCGTGTCCGCTTCTTGATGGATTATAATAATGACCAAATTGTGGGGTGAACCTAGAGTTGCTTGGTGCCTGCGTTTCTTTTTTTGCTTCAAAGAAAACATCAGTGTTAGGGGAGCCTCTAACAATCAGCCTCCAGGTGCCTGCTGTTCTATTTTGTTGGTTGATAGTAAATACCAAATTGTTGCCTTGATGTGTTGGGGCAACTCTTCTGGTATATTCTTCTCTTGAAACGTGTGACGAGGGTTGTGTACTAGACTCTGTAGTTGGAATTTGTCCAATCGGTGTGGTTGGTGGCACCAAAAAAACCTCAGTGCCAGCAAAAGAACTGCCGGGTTTAGGGGTTAAGATAATCGTTTTCACGGTCCCTTGCGGAACACCACTACCGACCCTGAAAAATAAATCGTTGTGCTCAGTGTTTCTCCAAACAACCAAGTCAGATGGTGTTGCGGTTAGCTCTTCGACGCGATATTGGTTTCCTTGCCTCTCTAGAGTGACAGATTCTGAGGAAATAACACTTCCCGTTACTCTGTCTCTCGCTGTCCAAACAGCCTTATATCTGTATCTCCTGTGTTCAGGATCGTTAGCTATAAATGTTGCATCGCTAAATTGATAGGGGTAGCGAATAGTAATCCTTTCTCCTTGCCTAACTACATAATTGCCCAATCCAATAACGGGCGAGGCAGTTAAGGGTAGCACGCTATCTTCAACTATCATAATATAACCGCTCGTGTTGCCGACCGCATTCAGGCGCTGTACTGCTACCCAGGCTGTTTGGGCGGGAGAGCCGGCGGGAACGTTAGTGGTGAACCTGCAGGTGCTTGCTGTGCCGTTAGAGGTTTCTTGGCAGATTGCGTTTTGCAAAGATGGAACACCAACCCCACCATATATTCTAAAATTGCCACCAAAAAGCACCTCCGTCAAGGCCTCAACTTCAACTCTAACCGTGTTAGGGGTTGGGTTGGCGGGAATATTTAAGTGGCGTATAACAGTGCCTAAACCACCATCAAACGGGTCTTCCGGTGTTAGGTCCTGACCTGGACCTTGAATAAACTGCCCAACAACAGGAGCCCATTGTGTTATTTCGTAAACAGGGTTAATCAGGTTTGCTGTTTGATTGTAGACAAAAGAAACGTCAAAGGTTCCCTCAGCAAAAGGCACTCTTCTTACCCCTCCGCCTATCCTTGCCCATTCAGCAACAATTGGTGCGGTAATATTCATGCTTCTTACAGTATCAGAAACGTTTTCAACTCCACAAGGAGAGCCAAAGCACTGCGTTGTTAGTCTTGGGTTAGAAAAATAAGGTGCTCTTCTGTCTCCCTCGTTCGCAATCCCCATAATATCAACAAAGCCTCCACCCACAGAATCAGAGGCAACACCCCTATGTCCAAACCCGAAGGTGTGGTGTGCGCTTAAGGGGTGATTCAGGGCGTTTCCGGGGTCGTGCTCTTGTCCCATTAAATGGGCGAGGGCGTGGGCTAGTGTTGTGGTAGGGCAGGCTCTGCCGCCACCATCATGAATAGCAAACATAGCAGTTCTGCCTTGCCTTGACATGTCGTTTCCGCCAGCGGCGCTCAAGTAGGCGCTATCGCAGCCTCTTGATAAGTCTGTTATAAAAGGACGTACTATGCCGGCAATATCTGCTCCTGTTCTTGCTCTCTCCAACGCAAGCTGTTCGCCGGCTCTGCCTTCAGAATCAGCTTGACTCAATATAAGCCTTGGTAAGGAATCTCTATTGGTTGCGATTCCAGAATAGTCAACAGGGATAATAGACACAGCCTCTATTCTAACATTTGCTTCGCTTCTTTCGTAAGCCCTGTTGGCTTCTTGAATTAAAAAATTTATCCTTTCTCTCGCCTGCGAGTGTCCGCCGTGTACATCTACATAATCCTGATTGTAGCCGATCACGACCTGTAATGTGGCGATGGACTGGCGGGGGGTGGTTGGTGGTGGGGACAGCCCGAAAGAGGCGCTAGAGTAAATCGCCGCAGAAAGAGCTACGCTAAATAAACTTTTCTTGTTCATGATTAAACCTGTTTAAGTTGATTAAAAAGCAGATCATATATTTTTTTGTTTCTTTTTCAATCTTTTTTTCAAATTAAATTTGAATTTGATTGATTTTTTTTATTTCTGTTAACTATTTGTTTGACCGTTTTAAATTTTAGTTTATGTTTGGTGTTGTTTTTTAAAAAGTAATTATTATGGAAACTTTCAAAGAAGAATTTGTTGAATCACGTTTTCCTATAGAAATAAAAGAAAAAGCAATAAATAAAATAAATTGTATTGTTTCAGGAAATCCGTCTTTACCTTTTTTCAGAATAGCCATCAAAGGGGGCGGTTGTGCTGGGTTCAGTCACGAGTTTACTTTAGAGTTGGAAAAAGAAGAGGGTGATAGTGTTTTTTTCTTGAATGAAAACAAAAACTCAGGCGTTATTGTTGACCCAATTTCCTTAAATTATGTTATTGGATCGGTCTTTGATTTTCAGGAAACTTTAACAGAAAGCAAGTTTTTATTGAGTATTCCCGGCTCAAAAGGACACTGTGGGTGCGGACAAAGTTTTTCACTTTAATCTTTTAATTTTGACCAAAAGGTAAGTGATGGATTTAGTCTAGGCAGTTGTTGAGCTGTTTTTCAACACGACCGTCAGCGCGCGGCGCTGTGTGTATCAGAAAATCAGATGATTTGCGTTTTACATCAAGGCTACTCTTTCTCCCATTGATGTTGTCGCACTATTGATTTTATTTTTTTTAATACTACCTTTTAAACCTAATATAATTATATTGTTTTTTATGAAAAACCTGCCTTCTTCTGATAAAGAATGGGAAAACTTCAAGTTTCCAAGACTGCCAGGTTGCGCAGAAGCGCCAACGTTCCCCTCCAAAATAAGAGAAAATAAGCAAGAACACAAAAAACAAGAAGTTGTTGATGAAAGCCAGCCTTGCGATGTCAGCGAAAAAAAAGATTTTCCAACCGGGCACGAAAAACCGAATGGATTAACACCAAGCTATCCAAAAGAATCAGTTTTTAGTTTTGATGATGGTGATGATGGTGATGGTGGTGATGATTTAGAAGATATTAGCTTTCCAGAGCTTCCGGAAAATTTTTATATTAAAAAGAAGACATGGAAGTACCATCCAAAAAAAAGAGCCCTTATTCACGAAAGCTTATCAAAGAAAATTAGCGTTTCAGATTTGAATCTTTCCTATAAAATTATACGTTTAGTTTCTGTGTTGTATAATAGGGAAGATTTAGATGTTGAAGACTTGTTAGAGGCATTAGGCGTTGCTTCTATGTTTCATTACCGATTAACCATTCAAGAGGTTATCGATATACACTCTGACGGAGAGCCTATAGTTTGGCCGGAGCCATCCTTTGAAACCTTTGAACTTGTGAACAGTCAAGAAAAAACAAACGCTAAATCAAACAATAGAACATTCAATCCTTGATAAGAATTAAAAGTAAAATAAAGTAAAACAGTCTGATTTTTTTTTCACAAACACCCGTCAAGTCAATAAAGAACTGCCTGACGTAGAACAGTGTGTGTAGCCTAAAAAAGTAGCAACTTTTCTACAAGACTTAGGGCTAGTAAAATGGCTTGTTTTCAACTAACTTGGAACAGAAATGAGCCAACACTACCAATTAGATATTAGATTTCAAGACATATCTTGTTTTTCATTGATTAGAGGATTAGAGGAAGTCTTGGAAAAATTAAAGAAAGATGAGAAAAAAATACATTTTGGAGAAAAACTTGTTTATGAACTGTTTTTCTAAATAATTGAAAATAAACTCATAGATTTTGATTGACATTTCTTTTCTGGTTTGTTAAATTTAATATATAACAACTAAAAAGGAATTAATTTATGAATATAAAAACAACCAAATCATCAGGAGATGAGGAACTAATACAAAGAGGTTATATTGGTGGAATGCAATCCCAAGAGCAAAATATTGGTAAATATACTTACTACAATCTTGGCGCTACAACAATCAATGCCTTGCAGAAAAACAATCTAATTCCAGTAGGAAATTATGAAAATATAAAAGCAAGAAAACCTGATGGATTAATTATAGACAAAACATCTAGCATTCCAAGAGTTATTGCTGTTGTTGAAAATAAGCCATCATCAAGTAATGCCATTGTTGGAATTAAACAGGCATGTGAGGTTGGTTATGCTCTTGGAGCAAAAGTTTGCTTTGTTTTTAATGGAGATAAAACAATTGCTGTTGTTCCTGTTAATGATGATGGTGATTGCGAATATTTAATTGACGAACAAAATAACAACATTGAAACAAATTTTAAAAACACAAAGGGTGTTGAAACTCTTTTGCAAGAAATAGACTTAAATCTTGTTGGAAATAAAATTGTCCAAGAACCTTCTAAAAATCCTAGTAAACTTGCTCGTAGTGTTTGGCAATTGACTTGGCAACTTACTAAACAAAATCCATCAAGAGCATTGGCAACATTCGTTGAAACATTCTTATTTAAATATTTAAGTGATTTGGGAGTTCTTACTACAAATCAACATGGGCAAAGAATAGATTTTGAATATTTATTTACAGAACTGCCAAACAAAACAATTGGTGGAACAAAAAACACCAAAGAAATGTGTCTTAAATACTACAAACAAGTTATTAGGACGCACATAAAAGGCACATTGTTTCCTGCTGAACAAAATGGAGATGGAACAACAATTTTAAATGGGTTTGTCTTTGATGATAACAATGATGACCATTGTAAAGCATTCTATCAAATATTAGATGTTTTCAATAAAGAGGGAAAACTTAAAAATATTGATAAAGAATTTAAGTCAAGATTATTTGAGGATTTCTTGAAAAACACACAAGGAGTTAAGGGCTTGGGTCAATTTTTTACGCCAAGAACTGTTATGGCAGGGATGGTTGAAATGGCTGATGTTAGAAATACACTGAAAGATGGTGCTAATGTTAACGACCCTGCTTGTGGTGTTGGTGGTTTTCTGTTGGAAACAATAGCAAACAGAGTTGGTGATTTCTATTTTAAAAAGAATGACTCAACAGGTAAATTTGAACTTAAAAGCAGAATTAACTATGTAGGACATGATGTAGCCAATGGACAAGAAACCAATGACAACTTAACAATTATTCTTGCTAAGGCTAATTTCATAATTTATCTTGCTGATTTATTAAGAAAACATCCAAACTTCACAACAGAGTTTGCAAAACAATTCAATAGTATTTATTGGTCTTACAATAAAACATCTCTTGGTAGTTTAAGTGAGGTAAAAGAAAATCATTATGACCTTACTTTTTCAAATCCACCTTATGTCACTAGTGGTAGTTCAATCATCAAGACGTTAATTGACCAAAACGGGCTATCTAACTACTACACCAAGAATGGTGAGGGATTAGAGGGCTTGTTTGTAGAGAAAATTATTAGAGAGCTTAAACCAGGTGGTGCAGGGTTCATCATTGTTCCTGATGGTATTGCTTTAAGAAACAGTGATAAAGAGTTGAGGAATTGGATGTTAGAGGAGTGCTTTTTAGATGCTGTTATTTCTCTACCAAAGAAAACTTTTTACACAACACAAAAGAAAACATACATTTTCTGTGTAAGAAAGAAACCAGAACTCACTAATGATATTTTTATTGATTCACAAAGAATACAAAAACATCCAGTTATGAATTTTATTGTTACTGATATTGGAGAAACTTTGGATGAGTACAGATTAAAAACATGTACAAGTAACTATGTTGATGCTGTAAAAAACTTTAAAATATTTAAATCTGTATATATCAACAACTACAATGCAGATAATGAAAACAATGCTATTCAAACAGAACAATTTATTGGTATAGCCAAGTCAAACCAATTATTAAGAATTGTCCCAATTGAAAAATACAAGAATGCAAAATGGGATACTGAAAGTAATTTCACTCATGATAAATTGGTTGCGTTAGGTGTAAAAGATGATGTTTTAATTGATGACATAAGTTCTGTAAAAACAAAAATGGCAGATTTTGGAATATTGATTAAAGATTTAACTGAAAGGGTAAACGTTTTAGTCAATGATGTGGAGCATGGTTTTGAATACAAAAAAGTTAAATTATCAAAGGTATTTGATTTTGATAAGAGCAGAACAAGTCAAGGGCTAACAAAAGAAAACATTCATTCGGCAAAAATGAAAGGGGATATACCCGTTTACTCTGCAACAAAAGAGGAAAATAAAATACATGGCAAAATTAAAAACAATCTGCCGAACATTCGCTACTTTGAAAATTGTCTAACAATTACAAAAAATGGCTCAGTTGGTATTATTTATTACCGTGACCATAAATTTGCCACAACAAGCGATGTGTTGCCATTGGTTCTTGATGATGAACATAAAGACACAATCAATTATGATTACTTGAAAGAAACAATCTATCAATATCTTCTGGATAAGGGTTATAGTTGGGCAAATAAATTAAGCCCAAATATCTTAAAAGAAATGGAGATTGAAATACCAATTTTACCTAATGGTAAATATGATATTTATGCTCAACAAGACATTGTTAAAGTGCAAAAAGAAATCGCAAGCATTAAAGAGCAAGTCGGTGAAATTACAGAGCAATTTGTAAAAACAAATTTTTCAACAGTAAAAAAAGCAAGTGTGAAAAATGAATTAATTAATAATGATTATGGGACAATTTCCACAACAAATAAGTTCAAACCATAATCATTTAATCTTGCATTTATTAATCCAAGCAATATAAAGCCATATGCGGTTTTCAAGTTTATGTATGGCTTTTATTGTTGACCAAGTTTTTCTTGCTAGACGATTCATGTCATATCTCACCCACAATCTTTTCATCACTAGGTTCGACGTATCCAGTCGCAGCATGTAGTATCTGATTTTTTATCTACTTTGGATAGGAACTGTTACCATCACTTTTGATTGTGGTTTGCTCTTTAAAGCAATGTTTAATATCAACAAGCATTCTCTGAAATCTCACTGATCTTTTACTTGATTACAAGTCAGGTATAATAAAGAAGTGTTTTTTTTTAATTAAACATTGATTAGGTTTACAAAAAAACTTAATTATAGTTTTTCGTTTTTGTCACCGCATTCAAATTCAGAATGAAAAAACACTGCTGTTTCTGTTTAATAGTCAAGCTTCTAGTGGGTTGCTCTGAAGCGTGTTGAAAAAGAGTTTTTGTTGAATCGTGTATCTTTTTATTTTTTCAATGGGCTTGACAAACTTTTTTAATTTCAAAAGTGTGGTTTGTTTTAAATGGTAAAGAATGGTTGTTACGTTTTTTTAAGAGTTAAGATAAATTGTCTTGATCTGATTTTTTTTTTATGCCATAATCTTTTAAATTCTTGGGTTTTGTTATAAAAACAAGTTGTTTTTTCATCATCAACCAAGAAGTTTCAGCGAACCTATTAATATTGTTTTTTCTTTGTTTTTTTATCACACAGGAGTTGCTAATGACCGTAAATAAAGCCGTTCGTCAAGTTGAGGCAGTTAAAACCGAAATTTCAAAGGTTCCAAAAGGGCTGAGTAGTGAAAAACTGAAAGCTTTGCAGGCGGCGGTATCTAATATCGAGCGAACGTTCGGTAAAGGCACAATTATGAAATTGGGAGAACAAGTTAACGACAAAATCCCCGTAATCCCCACCGGTTCTCTTTTGTTAGACAGAGCGCTAGGCATTGGTGGGCTTCCACGCGGACGTGTTGTTGAAATCTACGGTCCGGAATCGAGCGGTAAAACAACACTGACTTTGCAAGCAATTGCTCAAGCGCAACTCGCTGGTGGGGCGGCGGCCTTCATTGACGTGGAGCATGCCTTTGATCCTACTTATGCTGCTCAGTTGGGGGTTAACGTAGACGAGTTGTATGTTGCTCAACCAGATACTGGTGAGCAGGCTTTAGAAATTGTTGAGGCGTTAATTTCATCCTCTGCTTTGGACATTATTGTCGTCGACTCTGTTGCCGCCCTCGTCCCACGCGCTGAAATTGATGGTGAAATGGGCGACTCTCATATGGGTCTTCAAGCTCGCTTGATGAGTCAGGCTTTGCGTAAGCTGACAAGTAAAATTAAGAACACCAACACCTTAACAATTTTTATTAACCAATTAAGGATGAAGATTGGTGCTATGATGCCAGGGCAAAGCCCCGAGACAACGACCGGTGGAAATGCCCTAAAATTTTATGCTTCTGTTCGCCTTGATATCCGCCGCGTTGGTTCTGTAAAGAGGGGCGATGAGGTTATTGGTAATGAGGTTAAAATAAAAGTAGTGAAAAACAAATTGGCACCCCCATTCAAGGAAGTTCGCAGCGACCTTGTTTTCGGCTCCGGTATCTCAAGAGAGGGCGAATTAATCGACCTTGCTGTTGATAGTAAGATTATTGAAAAATCTGGTGCCTGGTTTACTTATGGAACTCAGCGTTGGCAAGGAAAGGAAAATGTGAGGGATGCTCTGAAACAAGCGCCTCATTTGTTTAACGAAATTCTTGCCAAGGTTAATGAAGCTGAGGATCTAGCCAATAAAAATAAGATTACTGCAGCGACTGGACAGCCTTCGTCTAAGTTTCTCGGGGTCGGTGAATAATGACTGCCAAGGTGTTAGAAATTAATGGGTTGGACGGGTTACCATCTAATTTTCTTAACGATAAAGTTGTCACTTTGGAAAATTTCAGGATTTTCTCAAGGGTGCTTCCAAAGTGGTCTAAAGATTTTGGTGCTTCTGCTGTATTCAATGTAAAAATTACCCCAAGATTAGAAGGCGTTGTTTTTGACATTGGCTTTTCTGAGGGCACACTACCTGAAGTCGTTGTGGAACTCTTCGAAAGGCTAGTTCTTGCTGAAAAAATGGTTGAGCTTCAAAATCTCGTTGAAGAAGCTAGAAATTGGGGTGTTAATGCAGAATTGGTTGACCCTATGTTAGCCGAGGCAGAGCGGATTCAGCAAAAACTGTTTACTAAATAAATTTTTTGCTTGGTTGCAACAAAAAACTTCTTTTGGGGTTTTTTGTTGCTTTTTTTATTATTAATTGAAAGTTTTTTTTCAAAAAAGGCTATATTAAATGAAGCAAGAAGACAAAATTTTACCAAAGGGTGCTTCTGTTATTATTGAAAATCAACAGGGGTTAGTTTTGGCAGTATCAAGAGCAGATAAAAATGGGTTTTGTCTCCCTGGTGGAAAGGTTGATTTCGGTGAGGCGTTCTCTGCTGCGGCTGTTAGAGAGTTGAAAGAAGAAACTGGACTTGTTGCAGACGAAGCAGATCTAGAAGAATTTCATAGAGGGGTGTGTGCGAGCGTTATAAATTACGATGTCGTTGTGTTCGCCTTACCCTATGAAAAGATTAAAAATGTAAATGAGTTAAAGCAACAAGAAGAGGGGGTTTCACCGTTTTGGACTAGTTTTTCTTCTTTGATTTTTACACCTCCGTTTTCTTATTTCAATAAAAACGCTGTGATAAATTATTTTTCACACATAAAAAATAAAAAGTTTTGTTAAAAAGAAAATACTGATTTATTAAAGTTAACTGTGTGAAAAACGCTTTTTGCAATAAATGAAATAATTCCTGTTTTCAAAAGCAATTATGTGTGTCTTTTTGCCGGCTCGAAAAATGACAAATTAGGGTTGCGAATGAGAAACCGAGTTTTAGAAAGCTTGCGGTTCTGATATAGTAGAAATGAAGCGTGAAAGAGGGCTTTGTTTTTTTACAATTTAAGTTAAAATAAGAAAACTATTATAGCTTTAGGAGATTTATGAACGATTACGCAAACAGAAAGACGCCTTGGATTACTGTTGAGGGTGTTGATGGTGCTGGAAAATCATCACAAATTCCTGTGATAGAAGAATCTTTGAGAAAAAAAGGGTATGAAGTTCTTTCTACAAGAGAGCCGGGTGGGACGCCGTTGGGTGAAAAACTAAGAAGTCAGTTGCTTGTAGGTAAGGAGGCAATGAATCCCGACGTGCAACTGTTAATTGCTTTTGCGTCTCGCGCTCAACACCTTTCTGATGTTATTATTCCTGCTGTTTCTGAGGGTAGGGCTGTCGTTTGCGATAGATTTACTGACTCTTCCTTTGCCTATCAGGTTCATGGAGAGGGTGCTTCAAAGAATTTGGCAGATTTGCTAGAGAGAGAGATACAGAAGGATTGGCAACCTGATCTAACGCTAGTTTTTGACCTCCCAGTAGAATCGTCCTATGAAAGGATGATGAAGGATGGGAAAAGTTTAGACAATTTTGAGTCCAAAGATTTTTCTTACTTTGAAAGAGCAAGAAAGGGTTATCATGAAAGACAAAAACAAAAGCCTTCAAGAATTTATTTGATTGACGCCTTACAGTCTAAAAATGAAGTGTCTGAGCAAGTAAGGCATACCGTTGAGGATTTTTTAAACAGGTGGGAAATGAGAACGACCAAGCCCGTTGATAGAAATAAAATGAAAAGGTAAAATAGTAAAATAGTAGGGTATAAAAGTGAATTTTGATAAAAATACAGTTGCTCTCGACGCTGATGGTGTTCAGTTTGATTTTGATTTAGGGTTTAGAGTTACAGCAAGTAAAGTTTTAGGAAGGCAACTTGAGCTTTTAAACCCAAGGGTTTATTCTATGAAAGAGCGTTATGAAATGACCTCAAAAGAAAACTCGTTAGCTTGGGAAGCAATGATGACAGAACCTACGGGGTGGCGAGGGCTGCCTGTTTTAGATGGGGCAAAGGAAGCTGTAGAGGCAATCAGGTTGGCAGGAAAAAGAATTATCGTTGTAACAAAAATTCCTACTGATGTTGTTGATTTAAGAGTAGAAAATTTAAAAAAATCAGGACTTCATTTTGATGACATTGCGGTTACAAAAACGGGAAACAACTGCAAAACAGAAGCCCTCCTTAAAATAAAACCAGCGCTGTTTGTAGATGACAGATTAGATTTGGTAAAAAAAGCAAGCTTCGTGCCTAATAAATTTTGGATTGATCTAGGGCACGAGCAGGATGACGATCAAGAACAAACTGTCGGGGCGGTTGGTTATTCAAATTCGCTTGCTAGTGCCATTTCTCAGTGGGCTCCGTCACAGGGGTTTTGTTTTTCTTATAGAAAAAAAATAATTCAAAAAATAAAAAAATAACTATATATAGTGTTTTTTTAATAAAAAGTTCTACATATAGTTTTTTCGTTATTAACTTGACTTGACTTGTTTTGTTATTGTTTTATGTTGTTGCCTACTGAAAAAACCTTTCAGTGGGTGTTTGTGCTGCACCTATCTCTTTTGGTTACATCAACAAGGACATTTACAATGAATAAAGATTTACTACTACAACCAGCGTCGGAAGATATTTGGGACAAGAAATACCGGTTAAAGAAGAAAGACGGAACTCTGCTTGATAAAACGGTTGAGGACACCTATAAAAGAATAGCAAAGGCTTTGTCTGAGGTTGAAAAGCCAGAATTAAGAAAAGGTTGGTATGGTAGCTTTTTAAATGCTCTTATGAGTGGGGCAATACCTGCAGGAAGAATTGTTTCAAACGCTGGAGCGAGGGAGCACAAACCTGAAACTTCGCTGATTAACTGCACGGTTTCAGGAACAATAAAAGACAGTATGGAGGATATTTTAAGCAAGGTTTATGAAGCCGGACTTACGTTGAAAGCAGGCTGCGGTATTGGGTACGAGTTCAGCACATTAAGACCAAAGGGGGCTTTTGTTGCCGGGTCCGGGTCTTTTACATCAGGACCGTTGAGTTTTATGGATATTTTTGACAGCACCTGCTTTACTGTGGCCAGCGCCGGAGGCAGAAGAGGGGCTCAAATGGCGACTTTCGATATCACACACCCCGACGTGAGTGACTTCATTAGAGCGAAAAGAGAGGATGGAAGATTGCGTCAATTCAACATGTCTTTACTGATCACAGACGATTTCATTAAGGCGGTAGAGGGCAATTCAATGTGGGCGTTGAATTTTCCTATACACAAAAAAGAAGTTGACGAAATTGATGAAGCCGACCTTAAAAACTTAGACAAGGTTGTATGGAAAAACTGGACAGATAAACATAATTGTGTTTTAAGGGATTCTGATGGTAAGGTTGCTTGTAAAATTTATGCGAGAATTCCCGCTAGAAGACTGTGGGATATGATTATGGCTTCTACTTATGACTTTGCTGAACCAGGCTTTATACTGATAGATAAAGTTAATGAGATGAACAACAACTGGTTTATTGAGAATATCAGAGCAAGCAACCCCTGCGGTGAGCAGATGTTGCCGCCTTATGGATCATGCTTGCTCGGATCAGTTAACCTGACTAAATTTGTAAGAAATCCATTTACAGAAAAAGCATATTTTGATTGGGATTCATACAGAGAAGTTGTAAGGGTTTTCACAAGGATGTTAGATAACGTTGTTGAAATCAACGGACTACCGTTAAAAAATCAACAAGAAGAAATTTTAAGTAAGCGCAGGCATGGTATGGGGTTTTTAGGGCTAGGTTCGGCTCTAGCCATGCTGCGAATAAAGTACGGAAGTGGGCCGTCAGTTGATTTCACTGAAGAAGTGTCGAAGGTGATGGCTATCGAGGGTTGGCGCATAGCTTTAGAGCTTTCCAAAGAAAAAGGCGCTGCTCCGGTTTTGAAGAAAGAGTACGAAGTAACCAGTGAAATGCTCGATATGCGCCCTGAGATGGAAAGAGATGGGTATAAGCTGGGGCAAAAAGTTAAAGGCTCTGTTCTTCACGCAAAATATTCAAGATACATGCAAAAAATTGCTGAGGTTGATCCTGCGTTAGTCGATGAATTGGCTTTGTTGGGTGCCAGGTTCACTCACCACACCTCAATTGCTCCAACAGGAACAATTGCGCTTTCATTAGCCAACAATGCGTCAAACGGGATTGAACCTTCATTTGCGCATCATTACAGCAGAAACATTATTAGAGAAGGTAAAAAATCCAAAGAAAAAGTTGAAGTCTTCAGTTTTGAATTATTAGCTTACAAGGAGTACATCAATCCTGAAGCAATGCCCTTTTCGACTGATCCAAAAACAGCCCTACCTGATTACTTTGCTGAAGCTGAGAAGGTGCATCCAAAAGAGCACGTTGATATCCAGGCAGCCTCTCAAAAATGGATTGACTCATCGATTTCAAAAACTATCAATGTGCCAACCGACTTCCCTTACGAAGAGTTTAAGGATATCTACCTCTATGCTTATCATAAGGGGCTGAAGGGTTGCACTACTTTTAGATTTAATCCTGCCGCTTTTCAGGGTGTCCTTGTTAAAGAACAAGACCTGGAGAACACCACTTATTTTTTCACTCTTGAAGATGGAAGCAGGGTTGAATTAAAAGGAAACGAAAAGGTGTTTTATGATGGTGAGGAGCATACTGCTGCCAACCTTTATGACGCTCTGAAAGAAGGCTACTATGGAAAATTTTGATTGGAGAATGCAATGACTATAAGAATAGATAAAAAAATTAAATCATTTTCTGTTAAATCAACAGAAGAAGAAATTAAAAAAATAGAACAAGAAAAATCGGTTCCGGAAGAGAAAAGGCGTGCTACTGAGATGCATGAAAAAATTGACAGACCTGAAATTCTTAGAGGTTCAACCTATAAAATCAAGTCTGTCGCCTTAGAGCACGCCATGTATGTCACAATAAATGATATTGTTTTAAACAGAGGAACAGAAAACGAGAAGAGCCATCCTTTTGAAATATTCATCAATTCAAAAAACATGGAACAGTTCCAATGGATTGTCGCCTTGACCCGTATTGCCTCGGCGGTTTTCAGGAAGGGTGGAGATGTGGTGTTCTTGGTGGAAGAACTGAAGGCTGTTTTTGATCCAAAGGGTGGATATTTTAAACAGGGAGGAGTTTTTGTTCCTTCTGTAGTTGCTGAAATTGGACTAGTAATAGAAAAACACTTAAAGTCAATTGGGCTTCTTGCGCCATCAGATCTCAGTCAATCACAGAAAAGCCTTATTGAAAAAAAGAAGAATGAAGCTTTTGGAGTTGTTGGGGAGACAAATAGCCATAACGAGGCGTTGCAATTTCCGCCAAGCGCTACCTTGTGCTCTAAATGTAATCACAAATCAGTGGTTGTTTTGGATGGATGTCAGACCTGCCTGAATTGCGGATACTCAAAGTGTGGATAATGTAAAAAGCTTTTAATAATTAAAAACAATTAACCTGAAAAAATAAAGAAGAGGCTTGCTTTTTAGAGCTTTTAATAGCTAAATGTAAAAGGTGGTTGGAGAAGAGTAGTTGGAGAAGAGTGGAGAAGTGTTCTAATCGGGAGAGCCTAACCGTTCCTCGATGCTTCCAACCACATTTTAAAAATAACCCTTTTAATTGTGATGCTATTATTAGAGTAGTTTTAAAATTAAATTACAAATAGCACTTTTACTTGTTTACTGAAAAAACTCTTCAGTGATGATGTTAAATTGAGGTTTTTTACATAGAGTATTAAATTTAATAAAAAAGAATTAAAGTTAAAAAATGTGGTAATATAAAAGTTAAAGTAAAATAATTTTTAGGTTTAAAAAATGGAAAATAGTTTTAAAAAAATATTTAAAAGGTGTGCTTCAGCTAAAAAAAAATTGTTTTATAAAAATGATTTAAGTTCATTGGTTTTTTTAAATTCGGTTTTAGAATTTAAAAAAGATTTTTTTAATTTTATTTGTGTTGACATAGAAAAAAACAAAGGTTCTTCATTAAATTTTAATCAGTTAGAGTTAGAAGTTTTTCGTTATTTTTGCTTTTCAAACGAAGTAGAAGACTTCGTTTCATTGTTTAATGAGTTTCGCATGGGAGAAAACGTGCTGAAATTAATTCAATCAACAGATTTTAATAGTGTACCAGGCAGCTTTAATTGTTTAACTCTTTGGAAGAACGAAAAAGCTGAAAAGGACTCGGTAGATTTTTCAAACAAAACCCATTCGTCAAGGGCAGCAACAAGAGACTGTAACGTAAGATACGTGGAGAACGAAATTACTGATTTGATGGTTAAAAAAAGTGTCTACTACTTAACGTCTTATTTTAACCAAAAAACAAACAATATCATTGATGAGGTTTTAGATAAAAACAAGTCAAAAAAGCTTAATTTAGATAAGTTAAGTTTTGTTTTTGATAAATTAAATGAAAAATTCAATGGGTTTCTCGAAAACATTTTCTTTTCTGATAAAAAAAAAGACTCAACATACTCAAATGAAATACGCAGGGTGGGGATTGAAGAATCACGCTTTCTAGTTTATTTTTACCTGTTTAAATTAAAATCCTCTGTTGATATTCTTAATCGCTGCAACAATAACTTTTACTTTTTTTCTGATGATTTTAAAAAAAACAAGGAAAAAGTATTCGTTTTTTTTTCAACCACATTAAATGAAACAAAAAATTTAAATCTTAATAAAGTTTTTTTAAACAAAGAAGAGTGCTTTGTTGCAGGCGTAGATATTTCCCTTCAAAACAATAAAAATACACTCGATTATTTGGGCGAAAAATTTTATTCTGATTTTTTTGTTAATTGGACTAACACTGTATCTAAAAACAGAAATGTTTTTTTCTTTCAGGAGTTGGATTGCTTAGCTCTTGAGATTTGGAAAAATTCCAAAGAACATTCCTTTAATTGGATAGCTAATAGAAATTATTATCTTGAGGAACACTATCTAAATAACCCTAAAAAATGTTTGAGTGTGTTTTCTCTTGATGAAAAAGAAAATATAACAGGCTTAAATTGGATAAGAGCCGAATCTGAAACGATTCACAAGTTTGATGTGGGGGTGAGAATTGGAGCTTTTCGGTACAACGGGTTTAAAGAAAAAACCATCGATTTGAGGTGTAGAGCGTGGGTGTCTTTAGTGAAAAATAACCCAAGATTAGAAGAAAAAGCTTATGCTTTTTTTACTGACTACTTTTTAAATCATCTTAAAAGTATAACCATAAAAGAAAGTGTTTATGGTTTGCTAAAAGAGGATGCTTTTTCATGGCAGGCGACAGGCAGGTTTGAAGCTATAAACTTGGACAACTATAATTTGTTGCCGGTTACCCTTTCAGATATTCTCAGCAATTCAAAGTTTTTTTGTTCTTTTGATGAAGGTGATGGTTTCAATTTTAAGGCAATCAAAGAGATTGAAAGAATAAACCAAGATTACATTTTTTTTACTAATAAAGAAATGGATAATTTAAAAAAAGATCCAAGAACAGATGATTATGATTTAGATAAGTTTTTTTTAACAGAAACAATAAAAAGGCTTTTGGTTTTTCAACATCTTCTTTTTTCAAGTTTAAAAAAAGAAGAAAAAATAAGTCTGTTAAATGAAGAAAACGAGTGGAGTTTCATTGTTTTTGACAAGAAAATAAAAGAAGTTGCAGATAAAAATTTTAATTTATTTAGTCAAAAAACACTTTCACCAAAACAGCACGTAATGAAAGACAAAATTAAAAAATTTAAAGATGGTTGGTTGTTAAGTCAATCAAGAGAGGCTACTTTTAAAGAAATTGAAAAAGCAAAAATTATAAATTCAATTGGTGTTAGTGATAAAAATAATCAAAAACAAACCAATAAAATTTTCAGGTTTTAATAGTTTGTTTTTGTATAATTTTAAACCCTGTTTTTTTTAATAAAGTATTGTTCAATCTGTTTTGTAGCAAAATCGTGTAGAGGTAAAAAATCTTAAAGTAAACCTTAAAACTTGTTTTTGCCACTGTTATATAAAGTTACTGTTCTGTTTTACTGTTGTTAGGCTCGCTGCTTGTAAAAAATCCTTAGGTTTTTCGTTTGTAATTTATTGTTTTCAAGAAAACAGCTTATTTTTACTTTTTCAGTATTCATTTCTTGTATCTAAGCCACCCATACCAATGGTCTTGTGTAAATCCTCTTCTCATCAACAAATTAACAATTTTGCTGTATTTTTTAAAATCATAAGGGGGCTCTCCATATTTTTTCTCTACATGGTTCCTTGCCTCTTCAGACCAATCTTCTGTGCTTTTAGAAAAATCATCATGTTCATTAGAATCAATGTTTTCTTGCCTTAGTTCCATTTTTATGTATAAAGGCCCGTATCCGCAGGCGGTTCTGTTTCTTATCTTTATTTTTGCGTACCGACTATCACACTGCCACTTTTTTTCTTTCAGTTCATTAATGGCGCTTTCTATCCACTCTTGATTTGTTGTTTTTTGTAGCAACTTCACTCTTAGTTTTTTTTCGCTATATTCTTGTTTTGAAAGTAAAAAAATCAAATAGTTTTTTACCTGACTAAAATCCGCGTATTCGGTTTTTGTTTTTTTCATGGTATGATGTTTGAAGTTTTTTAAATTTTATCCAGTTTTTAAATGGTTGTAAACAAAGAAGAGCGTTTTATGAAAAATAAAAAAATTAAACTGTTTATTGATGATGAAAGACATTCTGCAGACAATGACTTTATTGTAAAAAGGACGAGCGAAGAAGCCATTAGGTGGATGGAGGAGAATGGCTGCCCGGACTTCATTAGCTTTGATCACGATCTAGGCGGCGATGATACTGCGAGAAGGGTAGTTGCGTGGATGATTGATAAGGATTTAGATAATCCTGACTTTATTAAGAAGGACTTTGATTTTTACGTACATTCACAAAATCCCGTCGGTGCAAAGTGGATAAGGGACACGCTGAAAAGCTACTTCACGCACAAGAGTGGCTCTATTGATAAATGCGAAGATGTACAAATAAAAAAGCTTAATTTTTAATGAACAGCTTCTGTTTTTTATTTTAAATTTGCTAAAAACTGATTAATTTGTTGATTTTTAAGTTTATTTATGTGAATATATGAACAATGAATAGTCTTGGGGTTGCTTTTTTTGTAACTCACTTCATATAATTATTTAATACAACAATGAGGTCTGTTATGAATAAAGTGCCAACTCTTGATTTGTCCAGGTGGAAAAACGATAAGAAAAGGTTTGCTGAAGAGGTAAGTGAGGCCTATTGCGAGTTTGGTTTTTGCTGCTTCGTAAACCACGGTGCTACGAGAGACGTTATATCAAAAGGGTTTGCTGCGTTCAAGGCGCTTTTTGACCTGCCTTTGGAAAGTAAGATGTCTTACTGTGTAGAGGGTCAAGCTGGAATTAGAGGGTATACACCATTCAAGAAAGAAACAGCCAAAACCAGCAGTCATCCTGACCTTAAAGAGTTTTGGCATGTTGGAAGAGAGGTTGCCCATGAAGACAATTTATATCCAAGCATTCTCCTAGACAATCTGTGGCCATGCAGTGATATCCCTCAATTCAAGGCACACACGTTGGGTGTGTACGAGGCCCTAGAAGAGGTCGGGCGCAGGGTTCTCCGCCCAATGGCGGTAGGGCTTGGGCTTCCGGAGGAGTTCTTTTTGTCCCTTACAAGGTGGGGAAATTCGTCGTTAAGGGGCTTGCATTACCCCCCAATCAGCCCAATTGATTTACCCGCAGTGCGCGCTGCGGCCCACGAAGACATATCGTTCATTACTCTATTACCGTCTGCCACAGGTGCTGGTCTTCAGTTGCTCACCAAGCAAGGCGATTGGTTACCTATTGAAACAGATGATGAGGCGATTATTATTAATGTTGGGGATATGATGCAGAGAATGACTAACCACAAATACACATCAACTACGCACCGCGTGGTCAATCCGCTAGGCGACGCTGCTAAGCGTTCCAGGTATTCAATGCCTTTTTTCCTTGCTCTAAATCCAGATGCGTCCGTTGATCCGATGAGTGTTTTTGTTTCAAAAGAAAGTCCATCAAGATACACTAACTCTATGACAGCTAACGAATATCTCCATGAAAGATTATCTGAAATCAGGTTGAAGTCTTGAGCGTGCCAATGAAACCGGTGGCAGTTCTGCTGTGCTATAAGAGGGATCGGCTGAAAAAAAGAGGCGAGACCAATGCCTCACACTGATTTTCCAATAAACTGTGTTGTTGTCGAACAGGCGCATAGTCTAGTGGCGGTAGATAGGCTCGCAAGGATCGTTAAGATAGTACACCTAACTTTGAGATGTGCGGCGCAGGGGCTGAATTATTCAGATCCGCATTGCGCTCCGCACAGGCTGCTGGATTTTTAGGGGCGGCGGAATAATGAACAAAAAATCGATCAATAAAATTTTAAATTGCTCAGATTGGGAAGAGATTGAAGCCTTTAAATCGTTTTGTCTTCCTGAAACATTAGAAAAAATAAGAAAAAAAATAAAACTTTCTTTCAGTTTAGAAGGTTGCTATTCAAAACAAGAAGAAGATTTTATTTTTAACGATTATTCTGAAATGATAGAGAAGTCTTTTTATTTTTATTCTCCAAAGATATTCCAATCAAAAACAGATAAAAATAAAAAAATACTTTGCGTTTCATTCAGAAAACACATTTATGTTAATATAAAAACAAATGAGTTTATTGTTTTTATATTAAATTCAAACAAAAGCTCTAATGTATCTGATTCCTTATATGAAGCAGAGGTTTTAGGCAAGTTGAGTGGAGCAAAAACAAGAGAAGATGTTTCAAATGTTTTATTAGAGATGTTTTCTGATTTTCCATCTAAACCTCAAAACATAGAGCAAATGGAAGACTATGGACTTTCCTTTAATTTTAAAGGTTCAAACTCAATAAAAGAGGTACTCCGTTCTGCGCACATGTTGATTGATATAAAAAGTCATTTTTTCAAAGACTTATTTAAGGTAAGAAATAAAAAAGAATTAAATAGCTTGAATTTTATTTTAGGAAATCTTTTTTCACAAAAGAAAAAAATTGTTTTCTCAAAGTTTATCGATCTTTTAGGAGTAAACGTAAAAGATTTTTTCCTAAAATCAAGAACATCCAACCTTTTTGCTGTTCCATGGCTAACAAAAGGCATTGATATTGATAGCGATAATTTTGAAGAAAAAGTAGCTTTAAGAAAAGAGTGGTTTTTAAAATTATCCTGGTTTTCGGATGTGTTGGTTCAATATTTTTTAGTGCCCTGGAAAACAGACGTTTATTATAAGACTACACTGGGCGGCTACAAGGAGTGGTCAAGCGATTTATTGTTTAGCAAGTCTGAAGAAAAAATAATCAATAACAAAATAGAACATTCAATCAATCAATTCTTGGATGCAATTGATTCAAACAATAAAGAGTGGGTAGCAAATGCCTGCTCTGATTTAATAACAGTAGCCGCTGAGGTTTTGTTTGAAAATGACTACAGAAAGTCGTTTTATTCTATAGAAAAACAAAATATAAAAAACCGTTTTGTTGCGTTTTTAAAAAGTAAAAATTGGAATAAAAAAATACTTTTTTATATAGACAATAAAAATAACAAAAAGTTTGTTTTCCCACATATATCTGCGATATTGAAAAAGTATTCTAGAAGTAAACCAATAAACATGACTATTTTATTGTTGTCCTTGGATGAAACAGTGTGGTCAAAAAACACCAAAGAATTTTATTTTTTATTGTCAAAAAATTATTTTTTTGAAGATAAATCTTTTTATCTACCACTTAAAGTAAAATCAATTGAAACAATTCTAAAAAATGGTGATTCCCCATCAGAAATTTTTGATATAGCACAAAAGTTTGTTGATTTTTCAAATGTTGATTTTATAAATGAAAAAATAAATGAAGATTTTGACTTCTTTTACAGCAATAATACTGTTTTATTTCGTGTGATAGAGGAAGAAATTAAAAACAGAGATGAATGGTTTATGGTTGAAATGAAAAATAAAAAAGAAGAAATGGAGTTGTTTTTTAAAAGGCTGTGGTTTGTTTTTGGAGACTATCAGACTAAAATAAATAAAATAAAGGAAGAAGAAAATAGGTTTTTCAATAAACTAGAGAAAGCGTGGAAAGATTTTAGAAAATCGAATTTTATTGATTTTATAAAATTGAAAAACAACCCAAAAATAATAAATTTTTATGGTAATGGAAAGTCGATAGTAAGATCTGCAAATAAAAAAATTTCTATTAATGTAAACAACATTTTTAATAACTCAAGCTGTGTTTCAAGCTGCTTGTGTGACGATAAAAACAGCGTGTGTTCAATAAGAGAGCGGTGGTTCGATTTTTTATGCCTGAACAATTTAGCAACAAGAACAATTTCAGTAAATTCAAAAAACAAGGTTGTTTCTGTGTGTTATCATCAGCTAAGTTTTCTTCCGGTGCCGGTTAAAGACATTGATTATCCAAACAAAGAAAACATTAATGTTTTTCTAAAAACAAAAAATGAAAAAGTAATTAATTTAATTAAAGATAAAATGAAAAATAGTAAAAGTGATTTTCTTGGCTACGATTTGAATTATTCAACGCTCCGCGAAGGCATTGAAATTCCCAAGATTAGAGTTGAAAACAAAAATGAAGACACTCATTTTAAGCCCGAGTTCTACAATAACTTTTATCACATATCTGAAAAGATGGAAAACAAGTTTATTCAGCCTTTTTGGTTGCTTGATAGTTTTTCAGAAGTTAACTTTGACTTTCTAACGAAAAAATAGTAGTGCTGTTGCACAGTGGCGCAGCAGACGCTTACAATTTTTATCGCCCACCTCGTATCTTGAATCGGCAAGCGTTGGGGTGTTATCTGTGCTTGCCTTACCTCATCAAACTAAAACTGTGTGCAGATGGCTTGTCCTTGAAAAACAAAATTGAGCTTTAAAAAATAAATCTTGAATTAGTGATGTGCAAATCAAGCTTGCAAAAAACAATTTTACTCTAGAAAGATTTGGTTTTTCTGATATAATAAATTCAACTTTTTTTTTATTTTTTATCTCAATGAAAGCAGACAGCCAAGATAACCAAGATAAATACAAGGGTAAAATTTTTAAAAATAATCTCTTACTAGTGTCGCTTTTTAAAGCGTTTGTGGTTTTAGGTGAAAAACCTGGTAGCTTTAGAAAACTGCTTCTTAATGTAAGGTTTGGAGAAAAATCAGATATTAATGATGTTGTTGGCGATTTTGATTTTCCGCTCCATTCTGAAGAATACAGAAAAGCGGTAAGGCTTTATGTTGAAAAAATTATTGGTTCTTTGGATAATTGCTTGCGGGATGACAGTGAAGAAAATTTATTAAAGTTCTACAATTTAGGAAAAACCATTTTTTACGATGAAAACGGAGAAGAAATCGTTTTAGGAAAGGAGGAAAAAAATAAAATAGGGTTTGAGTTGGCACTTGCCATGAACATAGTAAAATTTTCGAAAAAAAACCATAGTAGCTCTTCCATATTGCAAGCTCTAGATAGGGTTTGCGGTATTGAAAAAATACATGAAGACAGCAAAGAAGAAAGTTTATTAAGTGAAAACAAGTTTTTATTTGAAGCGATAACAAAAAACAACAACGACGCAAAATGCGGGATGTTTTTTTTGTTTTTCCTTGCCGAACTAAAAAAAGAAAAGCCTGCTTTTCTCTCTATTTTAAAAAGTTTTTATTGTGGATTAATAGAGAATAAACAATATCTAGAGATGATTTCAAGTGGCCTTATTTTTTCCTCAGACTTGCTTGAAATGACGCACTTTGAACCAACAATAAGACACCCTGTTTCAATACAACCCAAGATTCTTGACTTTCTCTTGTTTCGTGAGCAGGAAAAGTTAAACCAAATAAAGAAAAAATGCAGCCTGGAAGGCTTAGGCTTGTTTGAGGCTTCTTTGAATCTTCCCAATTTAAATGATGGCAGTTCAGCAATGCTTCTGCGGCTCGCACTGGAGGCAAATAACGTATTCAAAAAACAATTTTACCCACCTATTATAGATAAAATAAATTTATTATCAGCTTTTTTTGAGGCTGAAAAAAAAGAACTGTCTAAAAAAGAAAAAGAAGCTATAAACGCTCAAAGTAAAAGACTTCTTTTTTCCAAGGATGATTTGAAAATTGAAAAAGCAAAGGAGAACGACAGTTGGCACGAGGAAGTAATACAAACCATTTTTGATCAAATCTTGGGTGTTGACTTTGACTCCAATCTCGAAAAATTTATTACAGAAAACGAGGAGCACGATTTTGTAAAAAACATTGCGCATTCATTAACTTTGGACTCGAATGAACGCATTAAAAAAGACCTTATTGATGAATTGTTCTGTGCTAAATATGATGTAGATCCTTCTCGAAATGCAGAGCCGAGCAGAACAAATAAAGGGGTTTTTTATTATTTCTTTAAACATAAAAATAATAAAAAATTACTAGATGAATATGCCAACATCGCACATTTTCTTATCGAGCACAACGAAAATAAATTGATAAAAGCAGTTTTAAAGAAAATATTCATCAGTGATGATCAAATTATTTTCAATTTTATTAGAAGATTAGAAAAAACAACAGTTCTTCGTTCCAGTTTTTCGGATAGCGATAAAAAAAACCAAATTGATTTCCAACCAATAAACATAATCAAAGTAAAAGATTTTCTAAAAGCGTTTCCAATAATAGAAGAGTTGGTTCTTGAAAAAATAAATAAAAAAATGAATGCTTTAATAATAGGCAAAAGAGTAAACCAAAAAAAAGAAATCTCCAATTTCAATCAGTGTTTCAAGTTTTTAGTAGACAATAAAAACAAATCACTGCCTTCTCTTGAAAATAAAATTTTTAGCATCTTAGATCTCGGGCTGTCAGTAGACAAAAAAACTGGGTTAAATCTGTTTAAATTAGGTGAAGGAGAGTATCTTGAACAAGAAGAAAGTTGGAAAAGACAAGATGTCGCAAAAATAAAAGAAACCTTGTTAAGCGTATTTGAAAAAATAAAGATTTATAGTGAAATAGAAAAAGAAAATGATATTAGTGTTTCTGAAAAAACAAAAAAAACAAATTTCAGATTTTAGTTTTAGTATTCAATTTTAAATCTTGGTTTGTTCTAGGTTGATTTGCTGATATTTTTATGATAAAATTGTCCTTAAACAAAGCATGAATTTTGTTTTAGTTGCGCAACAAAAATAGCTAAACAGCACTTTGTGCTAATGTAAATAAAAAAGTTAAAAAATTAATTGAGTTTTTTCAAAAATTAGAATAAAATTTTTTTATAAGGACGCTTAGGTAGTGAAAATAAGAGCAGAAAACAACCCTAAACCACTAAGCAGCAATCTTCACGAGCTACTAGTAGAGTATAGAAAAAGAAGAGCTTTCAACCCTAACAAATACCTGGTAGCAAAACTTCAAGCCATCAAGGACTACTTTGGTTCGTGTGGGCTGACAGCCGCTACTGTTGGTGTTTCAGGAGGGGTTGATTCTGCTGTTGTTGCCTCCATACTGAATGTTCTTGAAAAAGAAAACGCTATACAAAAAGTATCTTATTTGTTTATCCCAAGTTATACCAATCCAGGGGTTTCAGGGCAAGAAGAAGCCTTAAGAAAATCCACAATCCTGTCAAAACAATTAGGGTTAAATTTGAAAGTGTTGAATATTGACCCTGTTATTAGAGAGGTTGAATTGCTCTTCAAAGAAGATCACCCATCGCCATGGGCTATTGGGCAGGGCACTGCTATACAAAGAGCGATGCTTTTATATCAAGAAACGTCAATATTAAACGATAAGGGGTATAAATCTGTCGTTGTAGGCACCACAAACCGAGACGAGGGTGCGTATCTAGGGTATGTAGGTAAGGCTTCAGATGGATTGGTTGACCTACAGCCAATATCAGATCTGCATAAAAGTGAGGTTTACCAACTTGCAGAGTTGCTTAAAATCCCCAAAGAGATTGTTCAAGCAATACCAACCGGAGACTTGTATGATTTCAGTTCAGACGAAGAGGTTTTTGGAGCCACCTACGATGCGGTTGAACTGCTTATTGGTAGCGTTATGGCATTTAAGCCGGAGGAGTGGACGGAAAGACTAGACAGGCTTTCTGTAAAAGAAAAAATAGAATGGGCAAAAAACAAAGAATCGCTCGATCAGTTTAATAACTACAATAAGCACAAGTATAGGGTTGGTACGCCATCCATACACCTTGATATTATTGAAAGTGAAATGTTTGGTGGACGCGGTAAAATAAGTCACAAAACATATAAAAAAATCCCATTATCAAGGACAAAAAAACCATGTGAGAGGGTCATGACTTTTGGAAACAGGGCGCTTTGGATTAATCCATATTCAAAATTAAAGATCAATAAAAACAATCAAAGAATTGTTATTGATAACGTGTTAACCGAGGGCGGGCTTAAGGTTATATTGGAAAACCTCAATCGTGGGCGGTGGCAAAAAGCCAACGAGCATGGGGATTGGTTGGGTGGTGGTGTCTCTTTTGTGGGACAAATGAAACCAAAAAATAACGTAGGGTCCTGGAGAACGTCTTTTGAAGATAAAGAAATGAGCGAGGTTTTATGGGAAAGTATTAAGCACAGCTTGCCACCATTCTTAATGAAAACCCCGCTTTCCCGGTTTGATGCCGCGCCAAATAGTGTTTGGAAACTGACAGGAATAAATCCACTGTTCAGAGCGATGCGATATGAAGAGGGGGGTTTTCTTGTTCCGCACTACGACAGCTCATTTAATTTCAGTGAGAACGAAAAAACCCTCTATACTTTAGTTTTATATTTGGAAAAAAGTGAAGGTGGATTATTTAGATTTATCACTGATCCTTTTTTGAAAACCCCAACAGAAGAAGCAGATTTTTCAGATTGGAGTAGTGCTCCAAAAGAAAAACAAATTAAAGAAGCCATCGAGTGCAACCCTGGAAGAATTATACTATTCAATCACCTAAACCTACATGATTCAACTGTTGTGAGTTTGGGGAGTAAAATACTTTTAAGGACAGACGTTGTAGCTGAAAGGGTTGGCGTTTATGAGTGACATTGATGCGGCGTATCCTTGGAGAAAAAAAGAATTCACAAGAAAAGAATTGTTCTCTTGGTTTAGGTGTCTTGCGTCAGAAAAGGAATATGCCAGTCTTTGGAAAAAAACAAAAGATGTAGGATTGCTAGAAAAGGCTGGTTTTTTCTTCGATAACACCACCTCAAAGGAAAAAAGTAATTACTTTTCGCAAAAAAACATAAAGAAAATCAACACTCCTTTTACACCACTCAAGAGCAAAAAAGATGAGGTATTTGTTATTTTAATGACTGGATCGTTTGCTCCATTTCACGAGGGGCACCTTAATGCCCTGAAATTAGCCGAGGAGTGTTTAATTAAAAAAGGCCACCCGTTAATCGCCTCGTACATCTCCCCATCTCACGATGTATACGTTTCAACGAAAGATGGCGGCTCAACCGCACCGTACAATGCGGAAACAAGAATTGAAACTATCAACGATTTGTTGGGTAAAAATCCTTCAAAAATCACAAGGTTTGTTGATTTTTGGGAATCGGTTGGAGTAGATAAAGCACTCAACTTCACCACTGTAAGAAAAAGGTTGCGGTTATACCTAGAAGAAAAGTACAAAAGGAGTGTAAAAGTAGCCTGTGTCTTTGGCGCGGACAACGCTTTTTTCTCTGAGGTTTTCTATGATGAGCCAGAATGCTCAATCTGCATTGGGAGAGGAGGCAGAGAAAAACCAAACGTAGGTTTTTTTGTTGACGCCAATCACCCAGCGTCTTCTACTCAAATAAGAAAAACAAAACTATCAATAAAAGAAAAAATTTTTGAAAATAAAAAAAAAATTTATGTTTTAAGAGACGAAGAAAAGTGGTCTTTTACCCACTACAAAAACAAAGAAAAAAAAGAAGAATTAAAAAAAGCTTACCGGTTGTTCTGTCAAAACATTGAGAGAGCAATTCAAAAAGCGTTTGAAAATGAAAAAAATTTTTTTTTACTAAATATGCCATTAGAAGAACAAATTAAAATTTTTCCAAAGCATGAAAATGTTATCACTGTTGACCCTTGCTTCAAAAAACAATCAAAATCTTATTTTCCACTATCAAGAAAGTTCCTTGTTTCAGGACAGCAAAGAAAAACAGCAGGATTCGCAAAGAGACCCTTTGAGCGCTCTCGACGAATAAACAAAGAAAAAGAGTTCGTTCTTTGCGACGATGATTGTTCTACGGGAGAAACAATAAGAAAAGCAAGAAATCTGCTGGAAAGGAAAGGCGTAAAGATTTCTTCTTGTTACATTGCTCTAGATGCGTTTGTGAAACATAAAGGATTAAATAGAAACGATGTGTTCGACTGCGCAGATCTGAGGGATTTCCTGTTAGGCAGTTACCACGGGGGGCTGGTTGTTAGCGCAGGAAATAAAACATATAGAGTTCCTTACATTTTTCCATGGGTTAATCTTGTTCAAAGAATGAGGATGCCAAAAGGAAAGTCGTTTCAGTTTAGCTTGGATGTGTTGGATGCAAATGCTGTATTTTTTGAAAGTTTAAGTTTCAGCGTGACGGTTGATGATTTTTTCGTGGCGCAAAAAGTGTTTTTTCTGGATAGTGGTTTTCCAAGCCGCACGCCAGCCATGGTTCTGTGTCAGCAATTGAAGCACGATTATCTTGCCCTTTATCGATAGAAAATTTAAGCGCTTTCCGTTTGTTAACATAAGCCTGCTAGGGTTTAGTAGGAGTAATAGAAAAGTGCGTGAAGAAAAGGCTGCTGTTTTTCTAAACAAAAACCAATTAATTGCTGTATATTAAGTTGTTGTGTTTTTATAGATTAAAAAAGTGTTGAGAAAATACAGTGTTAATCTTTTTTTGTTTTTCAAATAACCACAGTTTTTTGTTTGACTGCGTATTGATTTTAGTGTTATTATTACTTATTGAAAAAAGGAGAAGTGTTATGATTAAAAAAGAAAGCCTGATATTTTTATTTATTTTTCTTCAATCACCGATTATTCTTTCCAAAGAAAAGGAAGTTTTAGTTCAAGGGGTTGATGAAGCTTTAAGTGTTAAAGAAAAAGAACAAGGCTCAATTAGGTTCGTCCAGGGCGAGGTGTCTAACGAAGAGGCGGCTTTATACATTAGAAGAAATCTCAATTTGTTCTCTCGCGGGTACGAAGCCCCAACAAAAGAGTTAAAAGAAATAGAAAAAATTGCATTAGAAAAAATTTACAATAGAAAGAAAAATTTTGAATAATGCTGCCTTTTATATTTAGAAAAGAGGTTGATGTAAACAAACACCCATATAATGCTTGGGTAGAAAAAGGCATGAGTCCATGCGTTGTGAGGTGTTTAGTTAGCAGAGGGGTTTCATCAGAAGAAGAGGCTTTTCAAAAAAACAAATTAATTCATTGGAAGCAATTAAAGGGAATTGAAAAAGCATCCGAGATAATATCGAATGCTGTTATAACGAAAGAAAAAATGACCATAGTGGCAGATTACGACTGCGATGGTGCTACTGCTTGTGCGATTCTTCTCTCAGGAATAAAAGCTTTTGGTGGCGACATTAATTTTATTGTTCCTAATCGCTTCGTTCATGGATATGGACTAACTCCATCTGTTGTTGACGAGGTGGTTAAAATGGGTAAACCTGTTTGGATTGTCACTGTTGATAATGGAATAGCATCAAATCAAGGCATCGACCATGCCAACAGATTAGGAATAGGGGTTGTTGTCACTGATCATCATCTACCTGGCGACGTTCTCCCTAATCCTTCTGCAATGGTCAACCCGAATCAACCGGGGTGCGTTTTTCCTTCTAAAAACATCGCCGGCTGCGGTGTTGCCTACTATGTGTTAGCTGCTGTGCAGGATGCGTTAAAAAAGAAAGGTTTTTTAGAAAATCCACTAAACCTTTCTGATTGGCTAGATTTGGTTGCATTAGGAACTGTAGCTGATGTTGTACGGCTTGACGAAAACAATCGTTGGTTGGTGAAGCAGGGGCTAACAAGAATCCGCGCGGGGCTTATGCGCCCTGGAATCGCTGCATTATTCAAAGCCACCAACATCGATTACACGGAGGCAACTGCGCAAAGTTTTGGTTTTGGGCTTGCGCCAAGATTAAACGCTGCTGGGCGCTTGGAGGATATGTCGGTGGGGATAAAGTGTCTTTTGGCAGATTCATTTCAAGAAGCTTGGCCTTTAGCTCAACAATTGAATGATCTAAATGAAAAAAGAAAACAACTTGAAAAAGAAATGAAGGAAGAGGCTTGGGCACAGATTGATTTTTCCAATCAAAAAAATAAAACCTCAAGAGTAGTGTTTCATAAAGATTACCATGAAGGAGTAATAGGAATCGTTGCGGGTCGCATAAAAGAAGCCGAGCACACTCCATCAATTGTGTTTGCGAAGTCCAACGAGGAAGGATTGTTGAAGGGTTCTGGTCGATCAATACAAGAGGTTAACTTAAGAGATGCGATTGATTGGGTTTATAAAAAGTCTCCGGATATTATTCAAAAATTTGGTGGGCATTCAATGGCTGCAGGATTAACTATTAAAGAAGATAAGTTGGAAGAATTTAAAAATTTATTTGAGGAATCTGTTTTGTATTTTTTAGATGGAAAAAGACCCTCAAAGTGTTTGTTGGTTGATGGAACGTTAAAAAACGACGCTTTCACAATCGAGGTTGCCAAAGAGCTTTCTCAAGAGGTGTGGGGGCAAGGTTTTGACGAGCCTTTGTGGTACGGGGAATTTAAGGTTTTAAAATATGATTTTATTGGTAAAGAAAAAAATCATTTAAAAATGAGTGTGTGCCTTAAGGATGGGGGTGATGTTTTGGATTGTATTCATTTTTTTACCATAGATCCTCCTTCCGGCTTGATAAAAATTGTCTATAGGTTAGGATATAATTCGTACAAAGAAAAGACATCCATCTCTCTTCAAGTAGTTGATAGAGACAATCTTTAATCTATTTTTTACATTTTAAATTTAATCTGGTTTTTTATGCTAACTTTTTTTTCTGATTTACACCTAGAGCATTCAGGGGTCAGGCTTGAGCCTGCAGGCGCAGGCGTCGTTGCTTTCTTGGGCGATTTATTTGCTAGCAGGAATGACGATTTCAACTTTATTTATTGGTTAGAAAGACAAGATTTTTTAGAAAAAAGAGATGTCATTGTTATTCCGGGAAATCATGATTTTGAAATGCGAAATATCGATGATTTAGTTGATGAGTGGAAAATATTAGCAAAGTCTTATAAAAAACTACATGTGCTTCACAATGAAGCGATTGTTATTGATGGAGTAAGGTTTTTTGGTAGCCCATGGTATCCAGGTTTTGATGGATGGAAAGACTTTGAAAATGTTTATTCAGAATTAGGTTATAAAACGCCCGAAGAGGCGAACGAAGAAGAAGTTCTTGAATCGATAAACAAGCTGCTCTCTTTAAGGCTTAATGATTTTAAACTGTGTAAAGATGATAATAAACCTTGGACTGTGCAAAGCCTTGTTAAGAGGCACAAAGATGCAAGGGTTTCTTTATCTAATTTGTTAAGCGCACCCTTTAATGGCCCAACTGTTGCTTTAACACATTGGGGGCCTACTGCTTACACTAACGAACATTACAAAAAAGAACCTCTTGATTTGTATTTTCAAAATAGAGATGAAGATTTACTTTCGAGAGTTGACGCTTGGTGTCATGGGCACCAGCACCAAAGCCTTCATTACCACTACGGGGATGATGTTAAAAAGGGGTGGGTGGCAACAAATCCTAGAGGAACATCTCCAAGCTATAATCTTGCTTCAAATCCTAAATTTGATTTAGGCGGGCGCTCATGGTCGTTAGAAAAAGGATTTTTTCATGCTAATAAAGCTTTCTCTTCAGATGATGGCTTTGATGTTTGGGCTCCCCATTATTTAAAAAGTAAACAAAGGAGACAGCACGGTGCTCCTTGACGCAATAGATCGCAATAAATTGCACGAAGCAGGGTTTCTTTAAATGTTAGATTTCGAAGAGATGCGGAGAGCAGTTTTACTAATTGAAAAAGAAAAAGTGCTATTGCAAAATATTTTGGCAGAATATACTCTTTCAAAAAATGATCGGCGCAAGGGGGGTGCTCCTGATAAAAATTCAAAAGAGAAAAATTTGACACACTTCACAAAATGTCTTATTGATGTGTCAAATAACGGTGGGTTGCTTTTAAAAATAGAACAAGAGAGTTTCAAAAAATTAATTTTAGAAATACTAGGAAATAAAAACATAGAAGCGATAACAACTTGTTATCAAAATTCATCTTTTGAAAATCAAAAAAAAATTGAAAATATTGTTGGACGTTTTGTTTTTGAAAAATTTAGTTTGAATTTTTTAAAGAAAAACAAGTCTACTTATTTTAATGTTAAAGAAAATGTAGATTTCCTAACGAAAACGATTGATTTTTTTAAAACAAAAAAGGAGTTTTGTAATGTGTTCAAGGGTGGTTTGGATTATTACAGCCTATCCAAGAAGGAAGCATTAAAAAAACCAACCAATAATTTCTCAACACTTGGCAGTGTTGTTTCTGCAAAAAATATTTATTTCCCGGAGCGAAAAGATGAGGCGGAGTGTTTACCTTACATATATCATAATACAAAATGGTTTTGTTATTGGGAAAATTTAAACTATTTTTTCAAAAACAGCAACATCTTTAAGCTCTTGCTGTCCGCCGAATTTAACGATCCCTTGGTTGAAAGTTTTAGAGTTAAAAATGATTTTCAATCAGTCGATTTCTCTGAAAATGCGATTTATTCCTTGCAAAAAATAAAGAAAAACTTTAATTTAGATTTGTTTTCTAATGATTTATTTTTTAATGAAAGGTGTAGTGTTTTAAATTTTATAAAACTGTATCCTGAAATAAACGAAGAGCAATCAAAAAAATTGTTTCAAATAATAGAAAACTCGAATAATTTAACAAAAAAAGAAGAAGTTTATGTTGATGCTGAAAGTGTGTTCAATCCTAGGTCACTGTTCGTTTCCTACACTCTTTTAAAGGATGCGGAAACAAAAAAGTTCAATGAGAATATGAGTTACAACGCATTATCTTCTATCATTTGCGGTTTTTTGGAGTTGTATAGAGAATATTTCTATAATAATAACGCTGATGAATTAAATTTTGAGATTAGTGAGAAAATAAAAGATAACAAGATAATGGAAGTTTTTTTTAATAAGCTTTTCGAAAGCAGGAATTTAAAGATGGAGTTAATAAGTCAATTATCCAGAGAGGTTAAAAATATTGACGATGAGAAAGCTATGCAGCACATTAATGTGTTAAAAGGAGTGTTGACAGGCAATTCTAACATTTTGGGTGGTTTAGTTTCTTGTTGCTCTGTGGATAGTGTTAAAAAAGCTTTTTCTGATTCTGCTACAGGAGTGTCTTCAATTTTTAATGTTTTTTCAAAAATAAAAGAACTAAAAATTGAAGATGTAGGCGATCTTTTTTATCCCAACAAATTTCAAATCGGTTTTGATAAAGAAAATTTTTTAAAATCTTGCGTAAATGCCCTCCCTAAAAAATCTAACGTCCAAAAGTTTTATCTAGATAAAGAAAAAAAACAGTTAAGGTTTTTTATTGATTTTTTGGTTGATGAAAATATAAGACACATAAACAATCCTTTCTATTGGGTTTTGTTGCTTTTAAAAGAAGAAAACATTTTAGGGGTTGAAAAAGAAAAAGAGATAAGTGTCTTTGATTTATTTAATTCTTTCAGTGATGAAGAAATGAGCTGTATAATGCTAAAAAGATCTGTTTTTTATGAAGGGTTTCAAGAAGGACGAGAAAAAAAGAAAGATTCTAGATTTTAAAATTGAAAAGGCGGCTTCCCGCCTTTTCACCACCCCTTCAGTGTGTTTAGTTTAAATCAGTTCACTTCTTCACTTCATTAAATTCTGCGTCAATTATATCATCGTCAGTGCTTGTTCTAGGCGGCTGCTCTGTTTGAGAGGTGGTTTGACTACTCTGCTGCGCACGAGCCCTTTGATAAATTTTCTGAAGCGCTGTTTCTACTCTTAAAACAAAGCTTTCAAGTTCAGGTTTTTGAGAAGTTTGTGTCTTTTCCTTCAATGTTTTTGAAAGTTGATTTTCAATAGCTTCAACTTCTTGCCTTGTTTCGTTAGTCCAAGAAGCGTTTTCGGACAGTTGCTGTTTTGTGTTGTAATGTAGCTGATCTGCTCTGTTCCTTAGAGCAACGAAGTCTTTAAAGTTTTCATCGTCCTTTCTGTTGATTTCCGCATCCGTCACCATTTTCTCAATTTCCTCCTTGGAAAGCCCCGATCCAGATTGAATGGTTACGTTTTGAACAACGCCTGTGCTTTTTTCCTTTGCGGTAACGGTTAATATGCCGTTAGCGTCAATGTCAAAAGTGACTTCAATTTGCGGCGCTCCTCTTGACATGCGAGGGATGTTGGTCAAGTCGAATTTTGCTAGGCTTTTATTGTTAGCGGCCTCCACTCTTTCGCCTTGCAGAACGTGAACGGTTACAGTGGATTGGTTGTCTTCTGCAGTAGAGAAAGTTTGACTTGCTCTTGTGGGAATAGTTGTGTTTTTTTCAACAATCTTACTCATCACACCACCCATAGTTTCAATGCCAAGGCTCAGTGGGGTAACATCAAGAAGAAGAACGTCTTTTACGGCACCTGAAAGAACAGCGCCCTGAATGGCAGCACCTAGGGCCACTGCTTCGTCGGGGTTAACGTCTTGGCGAGGTTCTTTTTTAAAGAAGTCTCTCAAGACCTCTCTAACTTTTGGCATTCTTGTTTGTCCGCCAACTAATATGACATCTTCAACATCAGAAGCTTTTAATCCTGCGTCTTTCATGGCAATTCTGCAGGGCTCAAGAGTTTTTTGAATTAAGTCATCAACCAAGCCTTCAAGCTTTGTTCTGGTCAGTTTGATTTGTAGGTGTTTAGGCACCGATCCTTCAGCAGTAATATAAGGAAGGTTAATGTCCGTCTGATGGGTAGAGGAAAGTTCAATTTTAGCTCTTTCGGCTGCTTCCTTCAGTCTCTGAAGCGCGAGGGGATCTTTGCTAAGGTTTATCCCCTGCTCTCTCTCAAACTCATCAAGAAGGTGTTTCAGAACCCTTTGATCAAAGTCCTCGCCGCCAAGGAAGGTGTCCCCGTTTGTTGAAAGAACCTCAAACTGGTGCTCCCCGTCAACGTTAGACATCTCAATAACAGAAACATCAAATGTGCCTCCGCCAAGATCGTAGACTACAACCTTTGCTTCGTTCTTCGTTTTCCCCATTCCGAATGCTAAAGCCGCGGCCGTGGGCTCGTTTATGATTCTCAGAACCTCAAGCCCTGCGATTTTTCCTGCGTCCTTGGTTGCTTGCCTTTGGCTGTCGTTAAAATAAGCAGGAACAGTAATAACTGCCTTTGATACAGCCTCACCAAGATAAGATTCTGCGGTTTTCTTCATTTTCTCAAGAACTTTTGCTGAAATTTCTTGTGGTGCCATCTTTTTACCATCCTTATCAGCAACCCAAACGTCGCCATTAACATGCTCGACAATCTTGTATGAAAAATGGTCTTTTGTTGTTTGAACCTCCTTATCAGCAAACTTACGCCCAATCCAACGCTTTACTGCGTGAAAAGTGTTTTTCGGGTTGACTACTGATTGCCGCTTAGCTGTTGCTCCCACTATAGTCTCATTATCTTTTGTAAACGCAACAACCGAAGGTGTAGTCCGGTCGCCTTCTTGGTTTGTGATAACCCTCGCCGTGCCATTCTCCATTACGGCAACGCAACTATTTGTTGTTCCAAGATCTATACCGATTACCTTACTCATTTTTTGCTCCTGCGTTTGTTTTGTTAGAATTCTACACTTGATATATTATAAAAGTGTTCGTGGTTTAAAGTTTTTCAATAGTATTTTCAATTTTAGGTTTTGTTTTTTAAAATTGAAGCTACAATAAATAAAGCGCTAACTTCACAAAAGGTAATTCATGTTAAGTAAAGAATTAATTTCTAGGCTTCAGGGAAAATTTGGGGATTCGGTTGTTTCAGTGGTTAATAGTGAAAATCCAGAAGACAAAAGAGATCTTCTGTTTAAGATTTTAATTAACGAGGACTTCGAGTTTGCAGATGAAATTATAGAGTCTTCTTCAGGTAATTTTCTTGATTTAAATTATGTTGACTTTGAAGGGAAAAATCTTTTACAGAGGATGGCTGAAAAAGACTTGTGTAAACCTGTGGTGTGGCTAGCTAAAAAAGGATGCGATATCAACAATAAAGACAACCTTGGGTTTACTTCACTGCTAAATGCTGTAAGGTTTAAATCGCCGTTAATGGTTGAAGCATTGTTAGATTCCGGCGCAAATCCTGATATATATAATCCAAACGACCACATGACCCCATTGCTCCATGCTGTTTTGGTTCCGAACGGGAGCAGGATCGTAAAGGCTTTGTTGAGTAAAGGTGCTGATCCACACAAAGCAAGCTTAACTGGAGCGACCCCATTATTAGCAATGATGGGACAATCATCAACTCACTTTGATGAAAAATCATTTGAAAAATTAATGGAAAAAAAAGTAAACCCTAATGTCAAAATGTCAGATGGGCAAACAGTTTTACATTATGCTTGCGAGGGCTCTGCGAACGTATCAGACAAACATTTTCAAGCGCTTTTAGATGCAGGCGCTGATATTAACGCCGTATGTACGGCGGGAAATTCCCCGCTTCATATTTTGATGACCAATAATTTTTCCAATAAAACCATCAACAAGATTAAAGTGTTGGTTGATCGTGGGGCAGATCTAAATACTAGGCTAAGTTTCTTTGAGAAAAGTGAAAACAAGTTTTCAAACAGGCAAACACTTATCACGCCCACTATGTTAGCTTTCAACCGTGAAGAAGACTATGACGCTTGGGTTTTTGATATTTCAGAGCAAGGTTTAGCCGTTTTAGAGAAGGCAGAAAGTGAGAGTTGGGGTGAAGATGACCCAAGATTAAAAAAAATCCATCACAGGTGGTATAAAGGCATACAAGATTGGAAAACCTCGTTCCCGGAAGTGGGTGAAGAAAAAGAAAAAAATGAGAAAAACTCCATTGTTGAAAAAATGCTTTCTAAAGGTGGAGATCCAAGATATATAACAAGCACTAATAGTGGCGCTTTAACCTATGTAATTTACGGATACCTTGGGTTGGCTCAAAAAGGAGAAGCTGTACCTGTAGGTTTTTTAAACAAGCTAAAAGGGTTTGGTGTTGACTTAAACACCATAAACATTGAAGGTTTTTCTGTGTGGCATCTGGTGGCATTACTCCCAGAAGAAATGGATAAAATAAACCCTGGTTCTAGAAAAGAAGTTGTTGATTATTTTATAAATAAACTACAAATAAAACCTGCTTGTCAAAACTATTTAGAGTATATGCCTGAAAAAAAAGAAGGATTCAAATTTTTTAAGCACCCATTATCTGTCGCTGTTGAAAAAAGAGATTATGAGTTGTTTAAAATTTTGGTTTCTTCTGGGTTTGACGTGCTAGAAGTAAAAGATTTCAATAAGTGTTTCTGGTCTTCCTTGGGGGGTTCTACTGCGTTTAATCAAGTAGAACAACTTTACTTTGATAAGAAAATAAAAGACGCCAAAAAAGCAGGCTCAGACGAAGAGTTCAAAAAAAGCGTTGAAAAAATAAACAAAGAGTCTGGTGAGTTGAGAGAGAGCATAAACAGAAAAGCGATGGATTTAATAGATTTTATTGTATGTGCCTCTAACACATCAATTTTTAAACCATTAGAAAAAGTAAACTACTCAAAAACAGGCAGAGAATATAGAGAGTTGTTCACTCCTGATGGTGAGTTCAGGTTTTCAACGGATAAAGAAGGAAATCTTAACAGTGAGGTTTTACCTATACATGTGAAAACAAGTATGGTTTCACAAAACGTTATCAATGATTTAATTGAGAAAGATGCTTCAAAGCTTGCCTCATATTTGGTTTGGAAATACGATGTAAATCCATTAGAAAGCAATTCAATGAAGGATACTGTAATTCCAATATCACCTTTGACGCAGTCAATTATGCTTCAGCAGCACGAATTAACATTCTCAATTATTGATTACTTAAAAAAAGAAAATAAAATTGATGAAGCTGGAAAGGTTCTTTTTGAAATCTCTGATTTGTTTGAGGAATGCCAACACGGATTAGTCAAATTTTCTAAGTTCTATGAACTATCAAGGTATCCAGTGCTAAAAACGTTAGCTTTCATAAAAGAAAAATACCCAGAGGTTATTGATAGTTGGTTGAATTACAAAAATGACGCGGGCTGTACTCCTTTAATGATGGCTTCTTTACTGGATCAGGATGATTTAGTCTCTGCCTTTTTACATTGGGGAGCCAACGTTAATGATAGGTCAAGCGTTGGTGAGACGGCCTTACATTACGCTGCTTTATCGAGTGGCGGGAGAGCCGTTCCTTATCTAAAAGATAAAAAAGCTGACTTGTTTGCCAAAACTGATTTAGGCGTTTCAGTGGAAGACGTTTTAAAAAATAATAACAACTCAACAGTCCGCGACCAGTTTAAAATTGAAGATGAGGTTGATTATAACTATATTGAAGAATTAATTGATAAAAAATCAAGAGAGTTTTTCAATAAAATGTATTCTAATTGGTTAGAATATAAAAGTGTTTTAGTTCCTGTTAGGCACCAAAAAGAAAGAATAAAAAGGTAATTTTTCAATATGAAAGACGAACATAAGACAAAAATCTATGAGCCTTCAGAAGAGTTCATACAAAAATACAAAGACTTCTTCGTTGGTGTCCTAGAAAAGTCTTTTGGTCATAACGATGTCGGAAAAGATGGTGAGGCGTTTTTTTCCATTTATTCTTTTGATGAAAAAAATAAAAAAAAAACAAAAAAAGGTTCTGAAGAATTATTTGTAAACAATTATGACTTTTTCAAAAAAGAAACTGATGGTTTTGAGTTTATCAACCTACCTTTAAATAACCACAGCGACTTTATCAGGTTTGGGGGTAATCCGTGGCTTAAAGTAGAAGATAGTGATGGAAGCTTCAGAGTAGTAAAAAACGAAAATAAACACGCTGACGCGCAGAGTATAATAATGCCGCTGAAGCTTTTCGAGTACTATTTTCATGGTCTTTCAATTGAAAATATAGAAAATGAAATTGATTTTTCATTTCTAGCCAACGAAAACACTTTCTATTTTGGTCAAAAGAAAAAAAACACTTGGTCAAATCAAGCTTTTTTTCACAACGATTTAGCCTTGGCTAGTTTATTTTTAAAAAAAGGTGTTTGTTTTTTCAGAACAGAGGATCAAAAGCAAAATTCTTTTCTTGATAAACTTTTAGATGTTAGTGTTAATTTGCCTTTTATGTCTAAAAACCAGAAACAGGTTGATGAAATAAAAGAACTTATCTGGAGTCAAATAGATAAAAAAGAGTTCTTGAAAGATCCGTTCCTCGAACACGAGCGGCTGCTCCATAAAATTATTGAAGACCGACACTCGTTTTATAGCTTTAAAACTTTTTCATTAGATTTTTTTAGTTTTTTTAAAAAAACCTTTTTTCAGTGTGAAGATGATAACAAAACAGTCAATGATTTAATAGAAGAGAGTTTGATTAGTGGAAATAAAGAAAATTTAATGCTGTTATCAGATTGGGTTTCTGTTAATTCAAGACTGTTCAATTATTTATTCTTTAAAAATGATAACGAAGACTTGTTTGAAGATGATTTTAGAAAAAAAATAATAGGTGATTTTGGAAACTTTATTGAAGAGGGGTTCAAGGCTTTTTCTTTAAATAATTACATAGGAAAAAATGAAAAAAATAATACTGAGAAAGTTAAAGATAATTGGTCTTTTTTTATTAACTATTTTATTGAAAAAGAAAAAGAAATAACTTTAAAAAGTCCAGATCTTGACATGTTTTCAAGCTACAGCAAAAATTTTGAAAACCACTTTTTTTTATTGAGTGAAAAAACAGATTTAGAAAAAGCAGAAGAAAAATATATAAGCAGATTGTTTTCAGGTTTTGATAAATCCTTAAGTCAAGTACACGAGTATTTCACTGCGTTTCTTGTTGTGCAGTTTTTTTTGGGTGGTAAGTTTGAACACCCTATTTCTAGATACCAAGATACTATTTTGTCAAGTAAAAAGCTTCAGAATTTTAAATGTTTGTTTAAAGAAATAGAATCTTCTTTGGAGGGTGTTGTTTTTTTAAAAAAAGTTGGTTTTTATGAAAAGGCAGAAGCTTTATTTGACAACATGTCCATGTTTAATCCTGTTAAAAAATTGTGCCACGAGGAAAAAACATTCTTTCACCTTAAAATGTTTTTAGAAAGTTTAAAAAAAGACAGGGAAAACCTTTTAGCTTTTTATAAAAAAGACTATAACTATAAAATGGTCTTTGAAAGCAAAAGTAGTGCTTTGGTGTCGAATGATTCAAATAAAACCACTCGAAAGGATAACTTAAAGTTTCCAGATTTTTACAAACGTAATGAACTGAGTAGAGATTTTTTAAATAAAAATAAGGAAAGTTCTGTTATTTTATCGAAATCGTTTTGTGCCATGGAAGAAAAAGGAAAATTTATTAGTCAAATGCTTACGGGTTTGATGAACTTCGAACTAGAGGAAGGAAATCGTTTTTTGTCAAACAGTCAACAAACAACAAAAGAAGATGCCAAAAAACACCTATTCAAATATGCTTTTCATTTAAATAAAAAATCTTTATTCAATTTTAAAAAAGAAAGCGCGTATCACTTAATCAGTGTTGGTGAGTTGTATTTAAAAACAACATCTTGGATTATTTTCTCAAGAGATAAGGTTATTAATGAGCTAACGAAGAAAAACAATTCTTCAGCTTCAAGAAAAAATAACAAATTAAAAGTTCATGATGATAAAATTTTAAATTCGATAAATTACATAGTTTCCGACATGTTCAATTATACAGCATTTATGATGAACGGGGAGAATTTCAACAGAACCTCTGATGATTTTTTATATTCGTTTATGCCAGATATTTTAAAATCTGTAACTAAAGAGAAAGTTTTTTTTTCTAGGATCTCAGAAGATTTTAAAGATATAAAGTTGCTAAATCAAGGAAAGGATATTTTAGAAAATTTAGAGAGTGCAATTCTGCTTGCTTCCTTTCATAATTATAATAAATTTATAACACTAAAGAAAAAAAGTGGTTGCTCAGAGGACGATTTATTTAAAGAAAATGAAAAGCTCTTCAATCAAATAAAGTCAATAAAAGGAATTAATTTCAATAAATTTATTTCAAAACTAAACGTTTACGACCTTGACAAGCTTAAAAAAGATTTCTTTTTAACAGAATTGGATGATAAATTTTTCAGTTCAACCCAAAAGATGGATGGTTTTTTTAAATTTATAGAAAAAGAAACCCTCAAGAACATGTCGATGCCTAAAGATAACAGAGCAACAATTGATAAAAAAAATACTTCAAGGTTTTAGAATAGAAAGGCGATTTGAAAAGTAAAACATTTAGAGGGTGTGCTTAAACGCAAAGCTATACAGAAACAAGCTTCTGGGGGTTTGTCTCCGTATTCTGCTTTATTGCGAAAAGAAAATTGGTTGTAATATCTGTCTTCCTGGTTGTTTTTTTTACCTTCTAGTATATGTTTTGTTTTATTTTTTAAGGTGCTTCCCTATGAAAACATGCATTATTTTGTTTCTCTTGCTTTTCTCTGCGTCTGTTTCAGCCTCTACATCGGGGAGCAGCCTCACTGTCTCTCCGGTAACTGGCTTTCCAAAAGGCTACATTGATAAGGCAACACTGTCTGCTGCTTTAAAAAACCCCAACAAACCTTGTTGGGAGGCTGCCGCTGCCTATCACGGAGTAGATCCCTGGCTCCTTTATTCAATCGCTTTCGTTGAATCAAGTCACAACCCAAGAGCGAGAAGCAGGCCAAATAGTAACGGCTCGGTAGATCACGGTTTAATGCAAATTAACAGCATATGGTTTCCAACGTTAGAAAAGTATGGAATACCAAGAGAAAATTTATATAACGCTTGTATTTCTACTTTTATAGGAGCTTGGGTTTTATCAAACAACTACAAAAGGTTTGGAAATTCTTGGAAGGCCATTGCTGCGTACAACGTAGGGAACCCTAATTCAAGTGAGAGAAGGCACAGAATAGGGCTTGAATATGCAAGAAGAGTATATACTGCTTATTATAGGTTTCAGAGAATGCGTATTCAAGGCAAACTTTAACAAGCCCAGTTTTTTTCATCCACCTGATAGCTTTTTTTTGCTTGACTTTTGGTACTTTTCATTTCTATTTAAACTGTAAGTGTAGACAAAACAGAAACACGCATTAACATTTTTAAAGCAACTTTAAAAGAGGTTTTTATGAACAAACTGAAAACAGCCATAGGTTCTGTGGTTATCGCTTCAAGCATGGCGGTAGCTTCTACAACCGCAGCCCAGAATATACCACCTGATTGCGATCCTGAAATCCTAAGAAGTCTTGTTCAAGCATCGATTGCTAATCAACAAATGGAGGCTCAGATGTACGACAACCTAGCTAGAACATTACTAGAGTCGCCAATTGGCGAAGAATTCAGTGGTTGCATCCAGCTTCGGTGGCCGTCAGGGTTTTTTCAAATTCCATCCATTCAATCAATTCTTCAAAATATTAAAGAAAGGGTTATCAGAGAAGGCTGCAGGATGGCTCAAGATAAAGTAAGTGGTTTAACAAGTATATACAATCAGTCGGCGTTTGTTGACTTAGGAGTGCCTGGTGTTCCTAGTGTAGGTTTTAGTTTCTCTGGAAGACCGGGTCGTCCATCATTAAGAGTTAATGATTCAGATGTGCCACTGCCGCCTCCACCTACTTTCAGGAGGCTTCCTGCAAAATCAACGATGACAACAAACCCTCAACCAGCGTCTGCGCAGGCCTTTCAACCGAGTGTGGTAAAGCAACCACCAACACCTGCTCGTGGCGAGGTTGGTTTTAGTGACATAATGAATTACTTTAGTCCAAGGGTGCCGCCAAAAACACAACCACAATCATCAAAAGATGGCGATGGTCAACAATAAGCATTAGTGAGGAGTAATTTGTGATGAATAATATTTTTAAAAAAACAGGCTTAACTTCAGCTATTACTTTGTCAGTGTTGTCTGTGTGTGCATTTTCAGCGGTGAGTGTTAAAGCAGCTTCCGTAAACGTAAATAGTATATCTGACCCACTATACGTTAGCTCTGTTGTTCCTTCCATAGTCGCCACCGCAACTGCCGTGTCAGCCTCTGCAGCAAACAGTGCCACTTTAAACGCTTATTTGATGCTTCACCCAAATGGCGGGCTGATCGAGCAATTATCCTCCTTAAACGAAAAACTGACCATCTCAAACGCTGAAGACCAAACTTTTTTCGAGCGACTAGATCGCATTAACCGCGCTCAGTTATACGACAAAGAGAATTACCGTCACATGAGAGAAAGACAGCCGTCGATAGCGGCTTGTGTTGAGTTAACAAGAAGAAGAAACGCTGGCGGTGGCAGCGCCTCTGGTGGACCATCCGCTCCACGCGCTGCCGCAGCCAAGGCGCTTGAGGCTATATATGATAGCATAAACACCCCGGAAGGCCCATACGCTAGGGCTGCTGGCGGTGCAAAAAACGCAAAGAGTGGTGGTGGCAACATGAGCCGTTCTGCCGCCCTAATGGGTAGAAACCCAGATTTTTGTGACGTTCAAGACGCCAACCGCCCTGGTTGTTCAGGGCAGATTGGAAGATTCCCATCTGCTGACATCAGGGCCTCAAGCATTTTCAGAGGACCACAGTCCTCGTTAACAATACCAACAAACTCTTCATTCGATGCTGATCAAATGAGAGCAGCTAGAATGATGGTGGAGGTTTCTGTTTTCAATAGGGGCTTCCCTGCTCCAAGGCCAGGTATATCAACCCCACAATTAAGAACCTATGAAAAACAAAAAAGAGACTTTAAAGCCAGGCAGTCCATTATCCCATTAACTTTAAACAATGTTCTCTCTTTTAGGGACGCTTCTTTACCGGCTCAACAAGCAAAATCATCTGCTTGGGCTGCTAACAGAGCAGAGTTTGATGTTGTTTATAACAGAAACGGCGTTGCGGAAAAGTTTCCTGAGGTTCCCTCGGCTTGGCAAGAGTTGGAGTTTGAGGTTTTAAGAAAAACAGATGGTCAAAAATGGCTGACGGAGATATCATCAAAAGATCCAAAAACATTACAAGTTGAAGAACTTAAGCTTTTAGCTTTTCAATCAAAGTTAACTTTAATGTTAATTCAAAGGCTTGATGAAAACAACATTTTACAAGCTCTACTTTTACAACAGTCTCTAGATCCTGTCACTTACAATTCTGTAATAAGCGCTGCGCAATAATTTTACACAGATAAACACTGAAGGTTAAATATGCAAATTAAAAAATTAAAACAGTTTATTGAAAACAAGTGGTGTGCGTTTGCAGCCTTGTTGCTTTCTGTGTTCGTTCCGTCTTCTTTGATGGCTCAAAACCAAGGGCCATTCACTGTTAATGAAGGCGACATGTCGAAAACACAAATCATTGACTATTTATTTGGGCCAATATCCGGCGCGGGGGGGGAGTCTGCATTATCCCCGCTCATTGAACAATTTAACTATGTAATATTGATTTTGGGTGGGATTTACGTTGCCTACACCTTGATTAAAGGCACTGTAGATTCTGCGCACGATGGTCAGATATTGGGAAAAAAGTGGAGTCAGGCTTGGCTGCCTGTAAGAACTGCTGTGTTTACAGCCGCTATATTCCCAGTCTTACCAGGCGGATTTGCTGCAATTCAATGGATTGTTTTGTGGTTAGCAATGCAGGGGGTTGGTATAGCAAACGTTCTTTGGAGTTCGTTCGCAGCTTCGCCTTTAAACGCCTCTTCTTTTCAAACAAGTGCTCAGGTAGAGCCTATAAGGGAAGCCTATAGAAGTTTGCTTTTATCTAACATCTGTATGGAAGCAATGAACAAGTTTTCCAGAACGGGTGATGGTACTAATGTCGGTGGAGCGAACGAGTGGGTTATAAAAAAAGCTGATATAGAGGTAAGTTTTTGGGGTAGGACTTCCTTTGTTATTAAATTTGAAGCAAACCCGGTAGTCATGCCCTCTATTTCCGCAAGTCCGATTTGTGGGCGCGTGTCTGTCCAAGATAACAGCAGCCCAGATGGCGAAGCGGCGGCGGTGTCTTCGACCGGAGCAGAGCTTTTAAAGCTTGATGGATTAGAAAAGGTAATGTTTCCAATCCACAGAAACAGATTGATGGAAGGGCAAAGGGAGTTAAACGCATTAGCAAAGTCTATGGTTGCTGATTTAAGTAGTGTATCGGAAAAACAAATCCTAGATACCCTGAATAATTTGGCAATGAGGCACGGGGAAGAGTTAAAGGTCGAGGCGTTTGACTATCTGCGAGACTCTGGAATAGATTCAACCTTTGTTGAGGGTATGAAAAGAGACGGGTGGTTAATGGCTGGTGCTTATTACATGAGTATCGCCGCTGCCCAAGATAGAATTACTAAAGCGGTTTCAAACGCGCCTGGTTCAAGTGCCCCACCAGACATGCATTTAAATGAGCCTGGAGAAAGGCAGGGTCTTTTGTCCAGGTTTTGGACATCCATATCCGGTGGAAACCCGATAGGCGAAGGAGCAAGAACAGTAATCCAGGAGTCCTACGATAAAATAAACATGTCTGTTCGTGGGGGTATGTCTGGTGTGAACGCTATAAGCGACGCACAGAGCGAAGAAGATGGTGGAACCTGGACGAAGATGTTGACTGGGTGGTTTATTAACGCTGACAACTTCAACTCCGACACTAGGGCAAATAAAATGTTGGATAATCCAATACTTTCAGCCAGGGGAATTGGTGAGGGGATGGTTAGAACAGCTTGGAGTTCTTTGCTTGCTGGGTTGGTTGCTACTGCTGCTTCAGGTCCAAAATTTCCAGCTTTGGGTGCTATGTTAGCACCAATATTCTTTATGATTTTCAGTACACTCATTGTTACGGGCTCTGTTTTAATGGTTTACCTGCCAATGGTGCCGTTTATACTTTGGATTGGCGTTGTTTTTGGTTGGGTTGTGCTTCTAGTAGAGGCGATTATAGCCGCCCCGCTTTGGGCTGTTGTGCATTTAGCACCTGACGGGGATGATGTCGTTGGTAAAGGGGGGCAGGGGTACATGTTAGTGCTTTCATTAACACTACGGCCGGCACTAATGATATTTGGTTTGGTTGCTGCAATTATTCTAATGAAGCCTCTAGGTTTTATAATCAACTCTACTTTTGCTTCGGTGTTTGATATGTCAATGCGCTCCGCAGGAGGAACAGGGTTAACCACAATGGTTGCGGGGATGGTTATATATGCTGTTTTCATGGTTCAAATTGTTCACAGGGTGTTTTCTTTAATCCACCACATTCCAGATAACTTACTGAAATGGATCAGTATTAGTGGAGGCGAGCTTGGTCAAGATGCGAGAGACGTCAATCAAGGCGTTTCCGGTTCTACAGTGGCTGGATTGGGTGCTATGCAGCAAATGCAAAGCGCTGGTCAAAGTGCTGTCGGGGCATTTAATAGTAATAAGCAAAACAGTGCCAGTAGAGAGGTTGGTCAGCACAACCAGGCTGCTAGTATGGCTAGTGACGATTCGCAGCAAGCGGGAGAACAAGCCAACAAGGCAGATCAAAAGGCAAGTGATGCTAAGTTGGCTGGAGATTCCGCAGGAGAGGCTAGCGCATTAAAAGAAGGAGTTTCGGCGTCAAAACAGAGAATATCAAGCGCCGGAAGTGCGATGCTTAATAGTGCTAGGGCGTCTGAGAGAAGTCCTGAATCAAGCGATAAAGAAAGAGCGGCTGCTAAAAACTTCATAGCCGGCTACGCAAATGCTTCAAAGGGCGGAGAGGAACAAGAGAGAGCTTTTGTAACAGATCAGTCAAAACAATTCAAGAGCATGGGTGCGACCGACAGGCCAGCGTTTGCAAAACAAATTGGCAGCGTATTGGCGGCTGATAAGCAAATCAAAGATTCTTCTGTTAGACTGCAAGAACTTTCAGCTTGGCAACAACATTCTCCAACAGATAATAACAATCAGACAAGGTATGAAGATTAAAAACAGGGGCTTAAAGCCCCTGTTTTTTTTCAAACATCTTGCTTTTTAGATGTTCAACAGGGACAGGGTGTAAAATTGATTTTTTTACAGTTTCTTTGTGTGTATTAGACACGTTTTCAGCTTCTTCACACCAAGATAAACAGTTTATTCTATCGCTGTCCTTTATATCAACAATTGCTCCTGCTTTTATATACATAGCAATTCTTTCTTGCCATGTAACATTTTGTTTTGTTAAATTTTCAGGCATTGCTAAATAAGAATCGACAAGGTGCCATAAAGGGGTTCTCCCGCTGTTGTCTTTTTTGTTTAAAAAATCAAAGCCGTTGATCACTGTCTGGCTTTCTTCGGGTTTGTTTTTTTCTCTGTTTAAAAATTTTAAAAATAAACCTTTGTTTTCTTTATTTCTGCTTTCTGAAAAATTAAACTCAATTTTACTAAATTCTTCAATAAAATTATAGACATAATCTTGTCTAACATCAGCAGGGGTTCTGGCAAGATAGTGGAAGACGTTCATTCCATTATACCCAGTTAAAAAAGAATAGCTGTTTTCTTTTTCTTGGGTTTTTTTGTTATAAAAAACTTGTTCAAGTAGTAAATGACAAAAAGAAAAATTGCCTGTAAACACCCAACCGCAAAGATTGTGGGGTATTTTTTCTTTTTCGCATCCGGAGTGCCTTCCTCCATAATTCCATAAAGTCATCGCTGTGTCGTCTGACATTTTTCTACAAGCTTGTCTCTTTTGAAAACTTGAGGTCTCTAGTGTATGAATTTTAATGTTTCTTTCAATAATCCAGTCTAACGGTGTTTTCCCAAATTTATCAACGTGGTTTGGGTTTAATTTTAGTTCATGTAAAATGTCTAGTAAAAGTGTTCTGTCGCCTAAAGCCGCCCAGTGAGATGCGCTCTCCCCGTAGAACCCGGAAAAGTTTTTCAGTTTTTCCTGAAAGTCTTTGTTTTTAATTTTGCTTCTAATTAGTGTAGAGTATATTGGATTAGATAAAATTTCTTGTATATTAGTTTCAACCATTTTAGTACCTACCTATTTTTCCTTTCTTTTTCATTGAGTGATAAAAAAGTTTATGTTGAAATTTCATTTTTTTCCCGTATAATATGTTATTAACGCATACTTTTTGGTGAATTATATGATATTCAGAATACCTGATGATGGTAGCATATACCACAACGACAAAGCAAGCATAAACTTTGTAAAGAATGAAACTAGGCGCTCTGAGATAAAACAAGATGGTGGAGAAAAAATGGCGTTGTTGAGAGACAGGCTAACCGCTGAATCCAAGCAGGGAAGGAGCGAAAGTTTAATGAAGATAATAGAAAAGGGAAAGATTGCGAAGGGTGAGGTGTTTCGATTTGGGGAAATAGGTTCCAAGGAAAAGTATGGTTCATTGGTAGAGAATTCTAATTTGAAGAGAAGCGTTGAAACTGAAAACACGCTTGTTGAAAAGCATTTAAAAGAAAGTGCAGTTTTTCAAACGCTCGCCAGGCATATTCAAAAAGAAACAGAGTACCCTGAAGAAAAATATAAAAACAAAATGAATAGTTTATTTGATCAAATTGATGGAAAACCAATTAAAGAAATTGACCATAAACTAAATGAGTTCATTGAAAAAAGGCAATTCACAGCCTCAGAATACCGAAAAAAGAGAAGGTTAAACCAATCTCCATAAATTTTATTTTTTAGGTTTTAATAATTGTTTAGTTTGCTTAAAATAAAAGCGGTCTTCGAGCCGCTTTTTTTATTCCTTCCCGTCATACACGATAACATCTTGCGGTTTTAGATCGAGAAACAGCGCATTTGTTTTTTCGCCTAATAGCACCATCACAGCGCTAACACCTACGTTCTTTTTGTATTTTTAGGCTAAGTGCAAAAAGTGGTTGGATAAGATTATGAAATCGCTCCAATCAGTAGAGTCTAGAAAATCTCGGGCGATTTTCTAATCGCATTCTGCAAATAACCTATTTTTAAAACAGCAACTACACACGGTTACTGTTAATTTCAGTTATTTTCAAGATCTATTTTAAAACAAATAAAAATCAGGTGTGTTTAATAGCACACTATGGATAGTTATTGGGGGTTTTTATGTTTTATATTTATCTTTGTTTTTTTACATTTTGTAGGATAATAAGTAATATTTAGTTTTTTCAACTATTCTTTAATTACTTAATCTTTTACTCATGTCAAATATTGTTTTTCCAAAAAATCCCAATCGTTCTTTAAGCAATGCAAAAATTGAACCTATGCTTCTGCCTGTCCAGGGCCTTCCCGATCACTTATCCGGTGTGTTTTCGGCAGAAATAGAACACCAACTCATGCGGATAGTGTCTGAATCAGTCCAAAGAATGTCAAGAAATAAATCTTTTTTCTCTGAAGTTGAGATAGAAGAAAGGGCTAAAGAAGCCGTAAAAAGAGAAATGGATAACATTCTTGTCCCAGATCCGCTGGTCGAAAAAGAGCATGAGATAACTTCTTTTATTGCTAGAAAAAACATTTTATTTTTGGAACATCCAAGCTATCCAGATTTATTAAGAGCACTAATTCAGCTTCTTCCATTGGTTGAACTTGGAAGAACAAACAAGTTGACTACAGAAGAAAACCTGCAGCAAGAACAAGAAATATTAAGAATAGCAAAAAAACAAACTGACATCCATGTTTTAGATGAAAAAACAGTAGAGGAAGCCATTGCTAGAAATCCCCTAATTTCTGAGGAGCAGGCTAGGGCGGTGTTGGTTGGAACGAGAACACCGTCTATAGTTTCTGCAATTGAAGGAACGGCTGGTGCCGGCAAGTCATTCACCATGTTTGCTTTAAAAATGGCATATGAAGATTCCGGCTACCAAGTGAGAGGAACCGCCTTGTCTTGGAATGCGGCCAAAGTTTTAGAAGCCTCTGCTAAAATTGGCGGCTGTGAGGCGATTGAAGGTATAGTCCAAGCAATAGAAAAGTGCCGCGAAATAGGTACGCCTTACTTTGATAGACCTACTGTGCTTATAGTAGACGAAGCCGGGATGGTTGGTGTTAAACATATTTACAAATTATTCAGGGAGGCGGAAGAAAGCAGATTTCCAGTTAAGATAATACTAACAGGGGATTCAAAGCAAGTGATGCCAGTAGACGCTGGAAACGTGTTAGAGATGCTTATAGAAACCAGGGCGTGCCCATCCTCAAGAATTAATATTATCAGAAGGCAAAAGCAAGAAAGCCACAGAACAGCAGTTTACAGGCTTTCTGAAAGAAAGGCTGGTCAGGCGCTTTATGTCTACATGCATCAAGAGGCGCTGAGGTGGACGGAAGACAAAGAAACCATGATGAATATGGTTGTTCAAGACTATCTTTCTTATAAGATAAAATATCCTGGAAAAAGTTCTCTTGTGCTTGCTCTGACTAATGACGAGGTAACTGAATTAAATAAAAGAATAAGAACTGCGTTAAGAAAAACTGGGCAAATAAAAGGTAAAGAAATTAAAGTTAAAGTTACTGACGGAAAGGCTGTTTGGGAAGCCCCTTTTTCTGTAGGTGATCAGGTGGTAATAAGAAGCAATGATAGAAATATGATTGTGTATGAGATAAATCCAGAGGATTCTGTTGTAAATGATAAAGGGTGGAGGATAGGGCGAGTTGGTTTGTTTAATAGAAATTCAGGAAGAATAGTCGGAATGCGCAGAGCAAATAGCCCGGCTGGTTCTTGGGATTTAATTGTTGATTTGGGTGGAGAAAACCCCGGTCGTGTTATCGTCAACACAGCAAAGTTTTTACACCCAGAAAAAAGAGCATTTCCTGTTGTCCCAAACTTTGCAACAACTATCTACGCCTCACAGGGGCAGACTGTTCAAAAAGTATTCATGTTAGACAGTAAGGGAATGGATTTCAGATTATCTTACGTAGGCGCTAGCAGACATACAGAATCTATAACGATTTACTTAAATGAAACCGATTTGAATGCTAGAATAGACACTAGGAAAAGAAAAGAAAAAAGCATCTCTGCTGCCATTAAATACAAGGAAAGAAAAGAAAGTGAAAGTTGGAATAAAAAAGAAGAAGAAGAGCCGATATTAACAAAAAGAGCGTCGAAAATGGAAATGCTACAAGAAGTTTCTAATACTTGGGGAAGGTTTACCAGCAACAGAACGGCTATTCTTTTTGAATACTTATACAGGACAGGGCAGCTTTATAAAAAAGATAAAAAGGATTTGTTTTATATAGAAAACCCTTATGGAAAAGGGTCTGATTGGAAGAGTGTTGTTGATTTCATTCCAGACAGCAACGTTAATATACAAAAGGTTGACATTGCGCAGCTTCTCTTTTTAGACGATCCAAAAATAGAAGAAGTAGAGCTTGTTGTCCCAAGCCAGGTAGACGAAAATAGAAAAGTTGTTGGCTCGGTTGTTCCTCTTAAGGCAAGACAAAAATATTTCGGCGGTTTAACTGGCGCAGAGCCTCAAGAAAGCCCGAGGAAAGAGGTTAAAAAACAAGGTTTAGGTTTTTTTGAAAAATTACTCCAGGGTGCATCGTCAATCATTAAAGGGTACGATCCTTTCATTGATGAATCAACAAAAAAGCATGAAGAGTGGCTTGAAAGTGAAAGAGAAATTGCGAAGGGTTCAGGTATAAACCCCGCTATCATGGATAGTTTACCGACAAAACCTTTTAAGTTACCAGAGGCGTTCTCAACTAAAGAGGAATACAATGCTCACTGTGACGCCTTAGTGAGGATTGGCGAAAAAGATCCAAGGCTTGGACATATAAAAGATTATGCCGATTTCGTTGAGGAAGACCAAGTTGCCGGTTTCCTTGATAAGCTGTCTGAGGCGACAGCTAAAGTGGTTCAAAAAGTGTTTGGTAAAATAGAAGTTCCTATGCTCCCCATAGAACAGTCATGTGGGGTTATTCACTTTGAAAATAAAGAGTTTGAGGTTGGGGCGGGTAAAAAAGAAATAAAACCTTACCCTGTTAAAATAGGATGGGAGGGAGTCCCATGTATAAGAAATTCAGATGGGACGCCAATAAATCCCCCGAAAGACAGCACAATCGTCCGCCTTTTTCAGCATTTATGGGATGTTGGTAGGGGTATGGAGCCAAGAATCCTAGCTAAGAATTTTGAAGAGCCTGCTTCGCACCAAGAAATAATGGCAAGATACAGGTTGGATGGCACTTGTGTTGTCGGTGAAGGATACCCTCCTTTATTAGTTAATCAGAATTACAAAATTGACACTACACCTGTTGTTATATTTGCTGGTGTTGTTGAGTGGCTTTCACAAAGAGAGCGGTGGGCAAGCGAATATAAGGCTAGTCCGGAAAAAATACCTCACACGCTTTGGTCAGCAAAAGACATTGATTGGCAACAAATAGCACTATTTTTAAAAACACAAGATGTTGTTGTTTATGTGGAGGATAGAGATCCAAAACAGCGTGTTTGGGCTGATGCATTAGCAAAAAAACTTTATGAAAAATATGAGATAAAAGCAAGATTATGGCCTTGTCTTGAAACTTACACAACACCTTGGGGAGAAAAATACACTAAGGAAATGCTAAACCTTCACAAACCTGAAACTTCTTCAATAAAAGAAGAAGTAAATCGGGAAGAATCGAATAAAGCTTTCGGAAGAAGAAAGGTTTACGAGGGGAACGAAATTTCTCAAGACGTTTCTGAAGTTATTAAAATAAAACAACACCCAGGGCTTCATGCTGAAATAAGCATAGAAGATATAGAGGTGTGGGAGAGAGATTTAGTGATCGCTGGTGTCAATGATGAGGCTGAGTGGGAGGAAAAAGCTGATGGGCTCTGCTTGAACGATGAAGAGGATTTTGAACTAAATAAAAGTATACTAGAGGAGTGGCAGTGTGAGGTTTATCAGCATCTAGATGAAGAATTAATTGAATACAATTCTGCTGCCAAAAAAATAAAAACAGAGCTTGGAATATCAGACGACGATATCCCAGATAATCCATTTGAAGAATGTAATAGAGAAGACGGCGATATTTCAAAAACAGAGAGTAAAGATGTTGTTGTAGTAATAATTAATTCTGAAAATGTAGATAGTGTGTTTGATTTTGATGAAAATGCAAATTCAAAAGAAGAAGAGGTTAAAAATCAAAAAAGATTAAAATTTTAAAAGTGTTCTGCACTGGTTTTATAAAAAGAAAAAAATTTTTAGCTTGTTTTTTTAAATTTGGATACTGTTAGTAAAGAAAGAATTTTTACGTGCAAAAATAAGCGCTGCATTTTTAACTCTGCGTGTTAAAAGTGTGTGTTAAAAGTTGGATTGATAAGTTTGGTAGTTTAAAAAGAAAATGTTAGTTTCCGCAGGCAAAGTTTGACTTTTAAAGATTTTATTAATATATTCCAATGTCTTTGTATAGTTTGACGAGCCATGAGCAAAAAAACAACTAAAAAAGGTTTTTTCTTTAAAAAAAATCAAGAAAAAAGTAAAAAACAAGAAGAATCTAGTAAAGTTTCGGTGACTACTTCATATAGTGAATTCATGTCCTCTTACCAATCGATGAAGGGAAGGTTTGAGCACGAAAAACAAAGACAACAACAAACATTGGCTCTTTTTAAGGTGGTTAAAGAAAAAAATTGGGAACAAGCTGAAAGGCTTCTAAAAATTGGATATCCGATCAATCTTCCATTGTTTTTTCCTCCGCACCCAATGGCAATAAAGGAATCAGAGCTTTTAAGGCCGCAAGCTGTGCCGGGAACCCCTGATTGGTTTGAATGTACGGTGTTAATGTGGCTCGCCGATCAAAACAGCGAAGATGGGGTTAATTGGGCCTTGAAAAACGGCGCAGAGGTTGCTTTGCTTTCTAGAAACGGAAGAGACGCTTCCTGGGTTGCGATGGAAAAAGGATACTCAGACATGGCTTACTTGTTGCTAGGCGCTGGGGCTAGACCTAACTTGAGGCTGCAAGAACGCCCAGGACACACAAGGCTAATGAAGGCAGTAACAATAAAAGATCTTGGTATTGTTTCTTTTTTACTAAAGAAAGGTGTAAAAACAAGCTCAGTAGATGATTTAGGAAAAACCGCACTTCATTATTGCCTTGAACAAAATCCGTTCGCTGCTGTTGATAGAGAAATTGCTTTGTTGTTGTTGGGGTTCGGTGGTGATCTCAACGCTGCTGATGCTAGCGGGATCAGGGCGCATGAGTACGCCAAGGAAGAGATGCCTAAACAGGTTATTGAAGAGTTTATGCTGCGCCAATCAGTAAAAGGCGTATGTGTTGTACTTGAAAGCTCCTTCGAGGCAGAGGTTGCTAAAAAAATGGGCATTGATCCTTTAGCTCCAAAAGAAGAGATCTCATGGTTTAATGACAATACCTTAAATCAGCAAGTAAAAGCTGTTCCTAAAAAGCCGTTAAGACCAAAGGTGAGGGGTTATTAATAAAAACAGATAGTAAAAAATATTAAAAAATTTTACTATTATGTTTCAGTTAATGTTTAGGTGCCAATCACTCCATCAACAAATCTGAAATAGCCAAACGAAAACCAATTGGGTTGTTTGGTGTTAAAACTGTTCTTAATAAGGTTCTTTTTGTAAGCAGTAATTGTTTTTTTTAAATTTGTTTTATTTTTAATGTATGTGTTAGTATAATACACTAAACTTTTACACTTTTTACAGCGTTATTTTTCAACTTAAATACTGATAAAATTTTTTACCAATTTAAAATTTTAAATTGTGTGAGGGTAAATAAAATAGGAAATTTTGTGAAACAAGAAAATAAAAGTAAGAACTTTAAAAAGGTTTTGACACACTCTGCGTTCAGCGAGGGGTTCAGTGAGGATTGGTATGAAAAATACATTCAAAATAAAAATTTAATAACCAGTCCGGGGTTTATGTTTTGGAAAACTTCTATAAAAAAAATAAATCAAGTAATTAAAGAAGAATTATCATTTAAGCATTTAAATAATGCAGAAAACATAGAAAAAATACTTGCTTTCAACACCATTACGCACAGTCAATATCTACCTCAAGTGTTTCATTTTACTTGGAAAAAAATCTCTATAGAAAACAAAAAGCTTCTTATTTCAAAAATTTATGATTTTCTTTTTTCAATCAAAGAGCCTTCAAAAAAACACATAGAAATGTCCTCTAAGTGGTCGTCTTTGATGTATTTTGATTATATTCAACAAATTAAAAATAAATTGAAAGAAAAAAAATTAACCAACAACCTCAATGAAGAAAACAGGGATGTTGAATTCCTTAAAGTGTCTTGGATAAATCAACAAGAATTGCTCAAAAATATGATTGAGAATTCGTCTTTTTCAGAAGATTCTTTTTTTATATCAAGGTTAAATGAGCAAACAAGCAACACCTTTTTCCTTTTCCAAAATAAAGTTGACAGCATGTGCCACAATCAAGAAAAAGAGTCTTTTGAGAATTTTCTTCACAATCTTTCTTTTTTATCTTATATTGTAAAAAAAATAAAAGACACAGAAGAGAACCTGCAGCTTTTCAATGTGATGTCAATTTTCTCAAGAATCACACCCCCTGGCGTTATCAATAACACTTACAAGTCCATCAGCAATTCAGTTGTTTCTGAGTTTTCAAAAAATGAAAAAACGCTTTGCGTTCTTGTTGATAGCTTGTTAATGATTTGCGTGTTTAGTAACATAATTGCAAACGTTAAGGAAAAATCTCTCCTGTTTTCATTTAAAAACGAAGTAGGCGATAGCGAAGAATTGAGTAAAATGTATTTTAATGCAGGAATGTTTAAAAAACATATCAAAAGCATATACCAAGAAGATCCATCAAAAACCAACGGCTTAATAAAGAATAAAAGCTTGTTAAAGCTACTACCAAGCTCATCAAGTCGTATTTCCGCCTTACCAATGACCACGAAAGGGCTATCAAATGGTTGTTCCAACAGCAACTCTAAAGAAAAGTCTGAAATAATAAAAGTTTTTTTAGAAGGGTTTTTTGATTCATTAAAGCTTTCTATTCATGTTGCTATATCAAGCGCTGATGGCGGCGCACACAATGAAGAACAAAAAAAAGAAACTGCGTTAGTCAAAAAAAACACACAAAGGTTTTAGTTTTGTTTTTAGTTCAAATTATATTAGCGGTTTATCTTGGCAACAAACCGCAAATAAATTTCAGGTTAAGGTGTAACACAAACAGATTTTAAATTGCAACGCGCTTATGTTATGTGTTTAGTTAGTAACTAGTTGCCGTTGTCAGGTTCAAAAAACGCTGTCATTTCTTCCCGAAGTTGCAGGTCTGCGTTCATTTCTTTAAAGGTTATCCGATTGCGGTATTTGCGTGGGTTTCCACACATCCAGCAAGAGCAAGGTTTTGGAGTGTGGAGCCGCATACCCTCTCTTCTTTTCACTTGCTGTTCGCTTTCAATCAAGGTGTACGTTGTTGTAGAATAAAACGCTCTCTCTTGATTGCGGTGCTTTGCTTTAATCCGTTCGTTGTGATGTCTTCTCAAGGATCGTTTTGCTGCTGTGTTTTTCATAAATCAACTCCCAGTTTCGGCCCCCACTCACTGCGAGCAGGGGCAGTCGTATGCACTCTTTTTCATAAAGAAAAGAGAGGAGTTGACTGAGATTGAAAGTTGTTATTTTTTTCATTTTTTTTTTTTTTGTTTAAACAGTGTAATTATAACAGTTAAAATTTTAAAGTCAAGCCTGTCACTTTAAAGTGTGGATGTTTATAATAAGAAGTCTGTTTTTACGCTCTGCTATCGAACCCACAATAGGTTTATAAATGGCTGATTTAATTTTGTTTTATTAAAAAATGCACTTCAAAATCTTTGCTGTTTTTTTTGCTTGATTAAATCTTTGGCAAAAATTAATCCTTCAGTGTTTTCTTTTTCTTTGGCTGGTTCAGTAATAATTTCTGAATTTTTATTTATTTTTTTATTTTCTTTATCTATGGAAGATTTCAAAGTTTTTGCTTCTATTTTATATAAGATTCTCATATAAGATTCAGCTTTTTGTTTGTTATTATAATCTGAATAAGGTTCAGTTTTATATTTATTCCTGTATTCTAAAATGCCACCTTTGCAAAGTGAAAAATAATTATTTAAAACAGAATTTTCGTCAAATAAATAGACAAACCTTTCGTGAATTCCTTTTACCCCGTCCATCTTTGCTTTCGCTTTGAATGAAGAAGCGTGGGTGTCAATAAAATCATCAAAAAAAACTGAATTTGTTAGTTGTCTTATTAGTGAAGACACAGGGTTTTCCTCCTCATCCTCACCTGCCCCTGTTTGCACAATGAAATAGGGGGTTTCTTCAATTTTCAAAAAATAATTTATTATTTTTTTTCTTTTTTTTTCCTCATCATCAACAAGGTGAGAGTTTTCAATCCAAGCCTTTGATAAAAGAGCCTTTCCTGATAAAAATAAATCTCTCTCTGCCCCGCCCATGTACTCGAAGGGAAAAGGTTTCTCTGATAATGATTTAAAGAGTGATTCAATAATCATTCTTTTATCCTCATTATTTTTTGCAATGTTCAAGCAGTGAAAATAAAAGAAAGAAAAAGAGCCAAATTGTTTTTCTTTTTTCAGTAAGTCATCAATGTAAGAGAATAGTTTTTTATAACTGAAAAAGTTTATTTCATCAAACTCTATTGCCATTTCAAAAAATAAATCAACCTCAATTAATTTAGTTTTTTCACTTCTTTTGTTCAAGTAAAACATTTTACAAAAAGAACAGTTTTCATAGTTTAAGCTTGACTTGTTTAAAAAATTTTTATCACCAAAATTTAAGTTCCAAGAAATGTGTTTTCTTGAATAGTCTGATAGTCCTTTAAAAAAACAAAGGTACATGTTTTCTTTTTCTTTCTCTTTAGGTAGTTCAGTTGATTTTAAAACTAAATCATAACCATTAAAGCCTGTAAAATTGTAGGTTGTAAGGTTGTAGCTTGTTGGAAGAAAATGCGATGTAAACAGTTTTTCTGAAGAAAAAATAAAAAAAAGAAGCTTTGATATTTTCGCTGAAACATCGGATTCATTTTTTGTTTCTGTTGAAAAATCCAACACACAATCTATTATAGTTTTTAAATCTTTATTTAGTCCTTCTTTTAATAGGTGGCGGGTTTCTTTAATTTTCTCATATACATCAATCGTCTTGTCCTTATGGCTGTGTTTTTGTCTTCCAATAAACTCCTCCATTGATTTTTTGGACGACAGGGCGGCTCTATTTAATGTTGTTTCTTCAAAAATATTATCAACCCAATAAAAAATATTATCAGATTGGTTTTTGTTTTTTTCTTTTATTTTTTCTAACAGATTATCTTTATTGAATTTCATAAAAAAATGTTTTAATAATTCAATAATTATATCATCTAGTTTTTTTTTGTAAAATCACCACCCCTGTTGACAATCAAAGGGGTGGTTTCAATTTCTGTTTTCTGTCGTCGCTCTAATTCTAGCCACTAAGAGTCGTTGTGGTGTGCGTATCTTCTGTTCAAGCGTTAGTTTTTCATCACCAACTGTTGTTGATGATTAACGCGTCGGGGCTACGGCGGGTCTAAATCCATCGGGCTGCTGGGGCGCTTGTTCAGCTTGTTGATTTTGTTGGGTTTGATTGGTTGATGTAGGAGTGGGAGCCATTACGGGAACCCTTCCCGCCTTAATTTCCTCTACATAAGCGAAAGCCTTCTGGATTTCTTCAAAAGAAGGCATCCCGCCCCATACGCCAGCGCCAGGAAAAACAAGCGAAGGGGTTTGGTTTAACCCAAAGGTTTCAACCATTCGGCCAGAGTATGACATAACCGTGTCTGCTTTTTCACAGTCTGTAACAGAATCGTTGAAGCCAGTTTTAGTCTTCCAATTTGACCAAGTTTCATCTCTCATCTGCTCTCTGTTGGCATATGAGTACCTCATCCAATCGTGCCACACCAAAGCAGGGTTTTCTGAGCAAAGGATGGCTCTTGATTTTCTTTCAGCGTCTGGATGAAGACCTTTTAAAGGATAAGGAATAAGATATACGGTGGCATTCAACGCATCAGCCGTGTTGGCAAAAATTTCTTCCAACCCAGCGCAGAACATACAGTCAGGATCAGAGAACAAGAACAATTCTCTCTCTCCTTTGCCGTAAACAAATGGAATAGCCATATTCCTATCTAAAGCAGAATAAGCCTCATCAATTTTTTTCTGCACAGCTTCTCTTGTGATGTTTCTCATGTTGGCCTCAGATCCTGTCAGGAGTTCACCCCCAGCGAGAATAAAGTCAACGTTTGCGTTTGTGTACGCAAGCCTAACCCCGCCAGGTAAAGTAAACTCATAGAGAGATTGCCCATCCCCGAGTTGGATCTCGCGGACAGCGCTCAGTTCTAGCGACGGGTATTTCTTTCTTATCCTCTCAAACACCTCTTCAGTGCCTGCTCCTAACAGAGAAACCTGTCTAGGAGTACCATTAGGAGTTTCATTGGTAGCTACATTATTTGTTTGAGAAGATGCGGGAGTAAAGCCCCCATTTTGTTCCTGTTCCACTTCCCCAGCCGAGATGCCGGCAGCGGACGTGGTTTGGCTTTCCTTGTCAGCAGAGCAGGCTGACAGGGCGATAGCAACAGCAACAGATAAAAGCACTTTCTTTGTTGAATAATCTTTTATAAGCATCATACTTCCCTTGATTTGTATTTGAGGTGGAAATATATAACAGTTTTACTTAAAAATCAACACCTTCAAGTTTGTATTTTCACAAAAAAGACTATGAGATTTTTTATTCACAAACAAGGTTTAAATTCTTAAAAATAAACATCAAATCTTGTAAAAGTAACTACTTGTTATGCTGCCTATATTGAAAAGGTTGATTTGGGAAGCTGTTAGTTAATTATTTTAAAGTGTAGAAAAATTTAATTTTCATTAGGAGTGCGCAGGCGTTAAAGTTGTTGAAAATAAAAAGGCTTTAGTGTTAACAGTAGCAGTCGTTGTTTTAATAAGAAAAACAACATTTTTTTATTAACGTCTTGGCTTAGAATTTAATTTTAAACTTATTTTTTGATTAAAAATAAGTTTTTTTTTAAGATAAAAAAAACTGCGTTATTAAGCTTAAATTCACGTTGACATTAATTTGAATTTTCCTAGTCTTAAAAAGTAGCAAAACATCGTAATTCAATCTGTTTGTTGCGAACTTCAGCTTCACTTACCAATCTCCTAAGATTGACTATATCTTTTTAACTTTAAGGACTTTAATATGAAAAATTTAAATATGAACAAAAAACAGCGTGGTGCCACACTAATTGAACTCTTACTCGTCTTCGTTGTCATTGGCGGTATTGCTATCGCTGCTTTCGTCATCCTCCCAAGCGTCCAACTAAGTCAAAGAGTAAACAATGAAAGCACACGAATTGCTACTATCGCTGCTAACTTATCTGGAACCTTTGGTAGTGCCTCAAATTATGTTGGGCTAGACAACGCTCTTGGCGTTTCCGCTAACGTGTTCCCGTCAGGCATGGTTTCAGGGACTGCTGTAACATCAGGTTTCGGCGGGGCCGTGACTATTCTACCGAATGCAACTGACAACACCTTCTTTAATATTGTTTATGCTGGCGTTCCTGCTGAGGCTTGCCAAAAGCTCGCTGCAGGCGTAGCTGCTAATTTCTCTAACGTTTTGGTTGGAACAACAGTTATTAAAAATAATGCTGCTACTCTTGGTGCTGCAGTTAATCTATCTATCGCTGGCCCCACTGGCTACGTCGCTGCTTGTGGCTCAACTGGTTCTGTTAGTATGACATTCACCAATCAGTAATACTTACTGATTAATTTATACAGCTATGTCTTACAACTTCAACCTCTAGGAAACTAGGGGTTGAAGTTTTTTATGCGGCTCTACACAATTTGTTTAATTAATCAAATTAAAGATTTATGAATTACGCCTCACAACCGTAATGCCTTCGTGCGCTGAATGTTTCCGTTTGACCATTTTAGCTTTTTTGCTGTTTCAAGTTTTTTTAAATACGTACAAGTGTCAACCAAACATCTCTTGGTGTTGTTTTAATTGCGGCATTAAATTTCATAAAATAGTTTTTTATATTTCAGAAACTAGAAGCTGTATTTTTTAATTGATTTTTTTTTTTTGTCATATATGATTTAAATTGAGATAAACTAAGTTTATAGGTAATTTATGAAAAAGGTTAAAACACAAAAAGGCTATACCTTAATTGAGGTTATGCTAGTGATTGTAGCTATAAGCATTGGTGCGACTGTTATATTTGCTGCATATGATGACAAGAGACAACAAGCAAGAATGGAAAGAGAAATGGTTCAATTAAAAAAAGCCATTGATATAATTGATAATTTTTCTTATGGCTCACTGCTTTATCAAGATCCAAGCTTTAGTTGGTTAAATGATTCAGGTCAAATACCAACCTATTTTAATTACATCCCAGGAACAAACACCTTACGCGTTTCTTGGGGTTCGGTTTCAATGAGTACACAATCATCTTTGGGTTCTGGCCCCCAAGACTTGTTAGCGTTAAATTTCAACGGGCTTTCAGACAGTGCTTGCGTTAGTGTGTTGAAAAATTTTGCCGCGAACTCTTTTGAGACCAGGGTAAATGGTAGTTTGGTGGGGTTGTCTCCGTATGCTAACGAGAACAGGATTGGCAGGCATCAAATAAGGTGGGATCAGGCTGCTAGGTTTTGCGGGAGTGAGAACAATGGGGTTGAAGTTTTAAAATTAAAACCGGTAGAATTGTCTAGTTTGCTCCCTAGATCGCCAAGAATTCCATCTCCAGCCCAAGAAGCTGAATATATTATCCAATACAACCGCATGAAATCTGCATTAGCTGCCAGAGAATACAGGCAGCTTGAGTTAGGTTTAGGTGGGGAGAGTTTAAGTAATCTAAGAAGCGCTCCGTCTTGTCAATCCGGCTACATGACCGTGTTCGGTTGTCATTCTCCGAGAGGCGCTTTTGGCGGGGAAACAAGAACTCCCAACAATACAAAAAACAACGATGGTGTTTCTAATATAAATAATTAAAGAGAAGCAAGTCACCCAACAGTTGGTGACATCCTTGGTTTTTAGCTGTTAAATAGGCATTAGTTTTAGCAAAAAAACAGTAAGGTCTAACTTTCTACTTTTGGTTTCAAGTCAGTACCTCAAGATTTATTTAAAATCTACTAACTGAAACTGTTTTCTTAAGTTGATCTTTTTTATTATTCAGAAATTCTTTTTTTAAAATTTTACCTTCTCTTCTTCGTTTTATATCCTCGTAAGAATAATAAATAGCCATAACGCTTTTTGGGTAAAAAATTCGATATTCTTTATCTATGTAAGAGCACATTTCTTCTTTTGTAAAAAATCTAATGTTACTTTTAAAGGGTGAATATCTTGGATTTACCCATATTCTATTTTTCTTTGATAAAAAGCTAAAAATTGAATACCTTAAATCATCGCATTCTTCAGTTTTTGGAAGCAAATAATTTAAAACATAAAAACAGCCAGGTTCATTTTTTAAAGTGTATATTTTTTTAAATAAGCCAAAATCATTGTTTATAATCGAAACGACTAACGGGTTTGAAGATGATGGATTGTTTAGTGCGTCTTTAAAAGAATAGTTGTCAAAAATTTCTGTGTTTTTAAAGTCTTTCAGTAAAAAATTAAAAGACTTCTCTGCCCCAAAGAAAACGCACTTGTACAAATGCTCCTCTTTTATAAAGCCAAGCTCGTGTTCTTTTATTAATTTTAGTAATCTTGTTTGTTCATTTTCAATTGATTTATCAACAATATAATTGATATATGTGTGGTAGCTTTCTTTAGAGCACTCTTGCTTTACCTTCTTTATTATAAAAATTAACGCTTGGTTGGTTATCAGCTTCTCCTTTCTTTCTGATGCAAACAACTCCTGAGCGAGCAGCCAAAAAAAAGGTGTTTCTTCTTGTTCTTTAGTTAGGTTTTTATGATAATAAAGTTTATCCTTGGAAATGCGGTCTAAAGGGGTTACCCAATCTAACTCTTTATAAATGTGGTTTATTTTTTTAAAATCCACTTCTTTACCGCCTACTTTTCAAAAAGCGATATTTCTCCGCTTAAAAACACGGGCAGTGCTTTTGGTTGTTTGCTTGGAGAATTAATTCTTTCAATTTTACTCAATACAATTTTATTTTCGTCACCTGTATAAAAATACCACCTTGAAAATTTTCCCCTTACAGCAACCCTGTCTCCGGTGTTTATCTTCTTTATTAGTTCAGGGTGGGTGCAAATAAAAGAGCCCATTTTATCTATCTCTTTATTTTTAGGCTTTATAGTAGAAAGATGAAAACAATTTTTTTCAATTTTTTCATCTTTTAAAACGTACCCAACTCTAGCTTCAAAAGGCTTATTGTTTTGCGCTAAAACCAAGCAGGGTAAAATAAATGCTGTTAAAATAAACGTTCTCTTCATATGTTCCTTACCTTAACTCAGAAAGCTTTTTCTTTTTTGGTATTTCATAAACGCCACCAATCCACTCTCTTGGGTTTGCTAGCCACTCTTTGGGCGGCACAAGTTCACCTCTTCTAATTTGATAACACCTAAAAGAGTGTTTAAAAAAAACAGATGAACAAACAGCGAAGAACGCTAATAAAGAAAGAGACCACATAATTTCACCGACTACTAATTGATAAAAAGATATTCCTAAAGAAAAAATCATAAAAAAAAGCATAACCAAGATCTGATTACTCATTGCGTCGTGAGCCTTTTTTAGTTTTTCTGGGGTTAACCCAAGCCTTAATTTTGCGTGCCCAAAGGTCTCGTTAGCAATTGTTCCAGGATTTGGTCTTAGGTTGCTGCTTAATTTTTTAATATATCTATGCTGCTCTCTAATCCTCTCAGCTCCAATCACTCTTTCTACATAATGCTCTTTTGTTTTTTTACCTTTTGTTACAAACCAAGAAGATAATTTTGAAACTTGTTTAAGCATACCCCACCCTTAAAGATACAGTTTATCGTCTTGTAGTTTTACATAATTTGTTTAATTAGTCAAATTTAAGGGTTACGAATTACACCTTATAACTGAAACATCTCCAAGTGCTAGGGCGGTTTTAGTTTGATTATTCTGGCTTTTTTTTTTTTGCTGTTTCAAGTTTTTTAAATATGTACAAAGGACAGTTAAACATTTCTTGTTATTGTTCTTATCGTAGCAAAGAAAAATGGTTAGATGAAAAAAGCTGTTGATATATCAGTCAAGACCGCCTGAGTAGAATGTTTTTCTACTCTTCTCTAATCTGCTCTTATACTACTGAAAACAGCAGCCCCGAACAATGCGTCAACCAAACATTACATAGAGTAGAGCGAAGGAACGATGGAAGCAAGCCACCCAAAGAGTTAGCAAAATCAACAAGTTTTCAGCTATTAAAATAAGCATTAGTTTCAATAAAAAAATATAAAGGTCTTGCTTTTTTCTTTTAGTTTCAAATCAATACCTAAGGTTTTTGTCTGTTTTTTTTGGTTTTTCAGATTCTAAAAATTTCCTCACCAAGCCGCCGGTTGATAACATACTAAAACCCAATCCGGGGGCTAGTATGTTACCAACCGCAGTTTTCTTTTCTTTCCTGCACTCGTGTGACACTATGATTTTTTCAATAAAATCTATAATTGAAGAGGCGCATTCAAGATTGCTTAATTCTTCCTTGTGGTGCTCTCTCAGGTTATCGACCATACAGCTAATTTTATTTTCGGGTACAAGATGATAAGGTTTGCCGCCCAATTCTAAAATTTTTCTTATTACTAAAAATTCATTATCAGTTATTTTTTCATTAGAAAGCCAATCTAACACAATGTTATAAGGGTGTATTTTTTTAATATCTTCTGGCTTTTTGCTTGTTTGATAGTAAGGAGGGTTCAGGGTGGCAAAATTTTCAACCAAAAGGTTTGTTGCCAAAGGATCTCTATAATAACAAGAAACTGATAATGGAGATTGTCCATATTCGTTTTCGTAATTAGGGGAGCAGCCCGCCGAAAGCAATAGTTCTGTTGTTTTGTTATTTTTTGCCATTATAGAGTAGTGTAGAGGGAAAAACGTTGTCCCATCTATAAGTTCATTTTTTATTGGAACAGCGCCCATTTCAAGAAGTGTTTTTACCACAGAAGAATTTCCTGAAATAACAGCTTTATTTAAGACTGTTAATCCAAATTTGTTTTTTAATGCATACCAAGGTGAGCCTTTCTTTCTAAGCTCGATCAACTCGAAAAACTCTTGCTGCTCTATTAAACTATCTATTGAGTCTTCTGAAGGAAACATGCTCACCTAAAAACCTTTTCTTACAGCTTATTGTTTTGTTGTAGAAAATCAACCCCCATTTCTTTTCTATTTTTCTCGCTTGACTTTACAGGATTTAAAGAGTAATAAATATTAAATTATTTTTTTATGGTTTATTATGTTGCTCTCCTTACGATGGATAAAAAGAACTGAGCTTGGTTGGCGGGCTTGGAGGGAAGAAAACCTCCCCCCTGGAGAGCGCTGGGTTTTAGGAAAAACAAAAGAAGAGAGAAAAATTGTTAGTCTTTTTGAAGAATGGCCAAGTACAAGCATTGGGACTTTTGATAGGGTTATCAGTGTTCTTATTAGGAAAAATTGGGTTGAGGTTGTTCAAAACAAAGAAGAAAAAAACAGTGCTTCAAATGATTCTAAAGAAAATTTATTAAAAGGAGCCTCTGCCGAAATTGGTGGTAAAGAAGCGCTGCAAGCATTAATTGCTAGATATGTGTATGAAAACAACTCAGAAAATGAAATGCAAAAATGGATACCAAAGGATCACTTGGATCGCTTAGAAAAACAAGGCTGTGGACTGATTGTTATTGATAAAGCGCCGTCTTCTTTTTTCCCATCAGAAAAAGAAAATCCCGAAACCGTAGAAGACCATATCGTGTTTGAAATAAGCGATGATGGGTGGTTTTTAGGAGAAGCCATAAAAAAAGAAGAAACCATAATAAAAAATGAAATAGAATCTGGGCAGTTAAAACAAATACTTCTTGATCCTAATAAAGAAAAAAAATTAGAAGATTGGATTGCTTTTGAAGAAGTTTACACTCCTAAAAAAGAAAAATTGGAGGTGGATAAAAAATCATTTTTAGATTCTAACAAAGTTGCTTTTGTTTCTTTTTCACCAACAGAAAATTCAAATGAAATTGACTTTTTAATTGATGTTTTTCAAAATCCATCCAATATAAAAAGTGAAGAAAGATTTGAAAAAAAAGATGTACTATTAATAAAACCAACTTTTGAAGGGTTTCTAGAAGCTTTAAATTTATCAAAGGAAGACGTTGAGAAAAAAAACAGAGAAATAACAGAGAAGGGTGAACTTGAAAAAATAAACAGTAAATTGGTGTCAGTTTCATTAAATGAGCTGCTTAATTCCCTGAACATCGAAAGCGCTGTGTGGGATGAAAAAAACGAAGAGAGCGCCAAAGAGCTTGATGAGAGTTTAGTAGAAGCATTCAAGCGAGGCGGCGTCTCTATATTGAAAATTGCTTTGAAAAATAGTGGTTGGTTTGACGAGAGAAGGTTAGAAAAAAACAACAAAGATTGGTCTGAAACCTTGGGGTTTGACAACAATAAAAAAATAGCAGGTGGTGGGGTTAAAGAATTGGCAGATCTTCTTGGTGAAAGAGCTTTAGAATATGTTAATGAAATATATGTTTTTGGGAAAGAATCAGAGAAAACAATAAAAGAAATGAAAGCCAAAAATACAATCTTAAATCAGGGAAGCGCTAACAAAAAAACCTTTGAGTTTTTACAAGAAAATGCCAATATTAGAGTTCAAATAGAGTTAGCTGAAAAGAAAAGAGAATCTTTTTTAATTAAGAAAAAACAAGAAGAAGATCAGTTTAAAAAGCTTTCAGAAGAACGCAGAAAGCAAGAAGAAGAAGAAAGAATTAAAAGAGTTAGAGGAAGCAGTGTTAATGATCTATTTTCAAGAATTCAAGAAAAAAGTAAAAGTAAGAAAGATTAGCATAAAACTTGAATTTTTATTTTTCTAAGGTAATGTTTACTTCTGTCAAGTTATATAATTTATAAAAAGAAAAAACTATGAAAACTATATCTTTTAAAACCATATCTTTTAAATCCTTGTTGCTTTTTTTCATGGCGCTGACCGCATCAGCAACGGCTCTTTCCCAGGAAAACAATTCAAAATCAATCTATGTATGGAAAGATGAAGGCGGATTAACACAATACTCCGATAAACCTCCGGCAGGTTTTAAAAACGCCCAGGTTAGACGGTTCGATGTGGAGGAGAGGAGCAACAAAAACCCTCCCAAAGAGCTTGTTGAATCAAACGTAAGCGGGATGCCTGCAGATGGCGAGAATATTGCTTGTCAAACAGCCAAAAAAAATCTTAACATGTTAAAAGACAAAAGCCGGGGCATCTTGTTGTCCGACCCCTCCGAGCCTTCGGGAAGAAGAATAATGAATCAAAGCGAAAGAGAATCGGCTATTAAAAAGTCCGAGGCTCAAATAGTAGCGTTTTGTGTAGAATGACCCACTTCTTTATTAATTCAAAATAAACATTGTGTTATTTTTAACGCAGATCTGTTTAATGTTTAAATAAATTTAAACATAATGCAAAGAAAACTTGAAGTGTGAAAGAGATTAGGCAGAAAAACCGTAAAATAATGCGTTTTTTTTATTATGTTGCTGAAATTTTAATCAGTAATGTAAAATAGTTGCAAAGAATAGAGAATGGTTAAAAAAAGAGAAAAGAAAATTTTTAAAATAAATAACGCAGGCCCGATAAAAAACAACCAAGTATTGTGAAAATGTAAAGGTTGCTCTAAGCTTAAAATTAATTTTTGATTTTTTTTTTTTATATTGTAGTATTGTAAAACTCTATAAATTTTATAAAGGTTTATCATGATTGATTGTTTTATAGATACAGAAACTACAGGAAAAACACCAACAAAAGATCGTGTTGTTGAATTTGCAGGAGTTAAATATAAAGACGGGTTGCCAACTGGAGAGGTTCTTAGTATTCTAATCAATCCTGAGCGAGCAATTCCATTAGATACAACAGAAATTCATGGCATCACTGACGATGATGTAAAAGATAAGCCGAGGTTTAAGGTGGTGATGGCGCAAATTCTTGACTTTATCAGAGGAACAAGAGTAATTGCCCACAATGGTGTTGATTTTGACTTTAAAATACTAGAAGAAGAATTCAAGAGAAATGATTCGCCTGAAAGTCTTGCCGAGTCCGCAGGCGAGCTTGTTGATTCTCTTTTAATTGCTAGAAAAGTAAGGCCGGGAAAATCAGCAAGTATTAATGCTTTATGCAAAGAATACGGTGTTGACAACACCAAGAGAGTGTTTCACGGAGCCCTGCTTGACTGCGAACTACTTGCAGAAGTCTACAAGGGGTTGGTTAGAGATATTAAGGAGAAAAATATCGATCTAACCGTCGATCACGAATTAGATTTTCCTAGAAAAAATCCTATAAAAAGAATTAAGGATGGAAGAACAGGTATATATGTCAAAGTTACCGAAGAACAATTAACTAAACATCAAGAATACATGGAAGAGTTTTTACCAAAACAAACAAAAGTAAACGCTTCCATGTAAACATTACACTTTTATATTTTTTATGCTTTTATTACGGCGTTTTCAAATAATAAAAAATGAATAATAACATTTATAATAAAATCCCATTAAAAGAGGTTTGCTGGACTCTTCTTTTAAACACAGGAGCAGTTTGGGTTTATTTTGGACTTTTGAGCTACAATAAATTCATTGATCTTTTTTTTGTATTACAAATAAACTTCATTACCTTAATATATACTCTTTTATTTTGGTCAGTTATTGTTTTTTTTAACTACTCTCCATCTAATTCAAAATGGAAAGACAAAAATGAAATTAAAAATTTTTTATCTTCATTAGCAGTTTCAGTTTTTTTTGGAATTGTTTTCCTGCCATTCGTTGACTTTGAAACCCTTTTTCAATATCTTCTGCTGTTATCCGCCACCATCACGTTTGGCTGCTTATGTTGGGTTTTTTTAAAGGACAAAGAGAGACTCAGGGAAAGACAAGAGTTGGAATCTAGGGTACAATTAGACGCTTTGCAGAGAAAAGTAAACCCACATTTTCTTTTCAATTCTCTTAACGCTTTATCTTCTTTAATAAAACTAGATAAAAACAAAGCGGAAGAGATGTGTTTGGATTTGGCTGATTTGTGTCGTGCTATTGTAAAAATTAACGATAGTAAAGTAACAATAGAAGACGAGTTGGGTTTTTTAAATAAGTATATTTCTATAGAAAAAATTAGATTTGGTGAAAAATTAAAAGTAAACTTTAATGTAAAAATTAAAGAAAAAGATAGTTTTGAGGTTCCTCTTTTAATTTCTCAACCTATAGTTGAAAATTCAATTAATTATTGTTCCTATAATAAAGAAAATATAAAAGAAGTTGACGTTCTTTTATATTCAACAGATGACGAAGTTCTTTTTGAGGTCAGAAATCTTTTTGATGAAAAGTATAAAAATAAAAATGGTTTATCTGAGGGTGTAAAATTAACCTTTGATAGATTAAAGCTTTTTTATGGAAATAAAGCGTGTTTTGAAAGCAAAACAGACAGAGGGGGAGATAATGCTTTTTGGGTTTCCTCAATAAAAATCAAGAAGTAAAATTGTTTTTTGTTAATTTTTTTACAATAATTAATATTTCTTCTTTAGTAAATGGTTTAGTCAAATATTCATCTGCTCCAACAACAGTGCCTTTTACTTTATCAAATATCCCATCTTTTGAAGAAAGTAAAACTATTGGCAAATCTTTAAACTTTTGATTGTTTTTTATCAAAGAACATGTTTGGTAACCATCAAGTTTTGGCATCATAATATCAACAAATATAATATCTGGGTTAACCTCAAACATCATCGATAGTGCGGAATAGCCGTCATCGGCAACAACAACATCCAGTCCTTCTTTCTTCAACAGTATTTCTGCCGACCTTCTAATAGTCCTAGAATCGTCAATTACCATCACTTTTATGCCATGAAGCTCGCTCATAGTTATTCCTTGTGTTCGCTGCTTTGGTTGTTTTTACTGTTATTGTATGATACATGCTTTTTTGTTTGATTGAAAGAATGCCACCATCTCATTCTCTCTCTTTCTGCATCACTAAGGGTTATGTAGTAATCGAGCCAAGATTTCACCGCCCTCACATCAAAGCATTTTGGTACAAACCACCTTTTCATTTGTGAACCAAAAATAGCACCTACATATTTTAATTCTTCACTCATTCCGGGTTTTGAATAGTGTTGGTCAAGAACGTTGCCATAAGGAAATGTTTCTGGGTTGTCGTGAGTCATAGCGTCAGAATACAACTTCTTTCTTTTCCATGGCTGCTTAACGTCAAACCAAGGAGAACTTTCGCTTTCTCCTCTCAAGTCTTCCCACCGTGATTCGTTTAGCCACTTTGAATTATCAGCCTCTATAACACATGGAAATTTTTGCTCGTGTGAAATGTGTGGTTTTTGATAAGAAGAAAAAAGTATGTCATATTCAGAAACAATTATTGTGCTTCTTGTTCCATTATGTTCGATTGGATAAATAAGCCCATATCTTTTCTTACCTATTTGAGAAGCGTCTGGTAAAGTGAAAACAAAAGGTTCATGGCTTATTACTGATTTTTCTTGTGTAAAGTAGTGACACCTCAGTGCTACGACAAGCAGTTTTAGTATCGATGTTCTCGCGAAGTCTGAGTTTGGGTCTTTGTCGTGGCTAAATTTAAAAAACTTACTAACCTCTTGAAACCCTTCTGTGCTCCACGAGGAGTTCAAAACGTAAGATTGATATAGGCAAGGACAGGTGTGCCCAGCGAATAAGTTATTATCCTGGCATCTCTGATAATAGTAAATTGTTTCTTGGTAGGCGTCGCTCCAAGAAATAGAAGGGTGCCAGCCTTTTTTAACTCTTGAACCCATAACTCAAACCTTTTTAAATTTGATTATTTTTACCAACAAAAAGCGATTAGTCAAGAAATCAACAAATTTTATCAAGTAATTTCGGCGTTCTTCAACCCCCCGACATCACCGGCGTTGCCCTGTAAAAGCTTTATCCTCAGTCTAAGGTCATTGGCTGAATCTGCATGCCTTATAGCTTCTTCAAGCTCAATAGCTCCTTCGGCGTAAAGATCAAACAGGCTTTGATCAAAAGTCTTCATCCCTGAGTTTGCACTTTCAGCCATTAATTTTTTAATTTCTGGTATCATTCCTTCTCTTATTTTTTCTTCAATAGAAGGGCTCTTTATCAGTATCTCAAGTGCCGCCCTCCTCGTGCGCCCCCCAACAGTTGGGATTAATTGTTGGGCGATGATTGCCTTTAAATTTAAAGACAGATCCATTAAAACCTGCTTCTTTTTCTCGTCTGGAAAAAAGTTTATTATTCTATCAATAGCTTGGTTTGCGTTGTTGGCGTGTAAAGTACATAACACCAAGTGCCCTGTCTCGGCAAACGCAATTGCGTGCTCCATTGTCTCAGTTGACCTAACCTCTCCTATTAGTATAACATCTGGCGCTTGTCTTAGTGTATTTTTAAGCGCTATTCCCCAACTTTCAGTATCAACTCCCACTTCTCTTTGCGAAACAACACAGCAAGAGTGAGGGTGATAAAACTCAATAGGGTCTTCAATGGTAATAATGTGCCCTGTAGAGTTATCGTTTCTAAATTTTATCATTGAAGCCAAAGATGTTGTCTTGCCGGTCCCCGTTGCCCCAACAAAAATAATAATTCCTCTTTTGGTCATTGCCAGGTCTTTCAAAACAAGAGGCAGGTGTAATTCTTCCATTGATGGAATTTTTGTTTCAATTCGTCTAATCACCATACTGACGTAATCCCTTTGATAGTAGGCGCTTACACGAAACCTCCCGACGCCGGCTTGATGTACAGCAAAATTGCACTCTTTTGTTTTTTCAAACGCCTCTCTGTTTTTTGGGCTCATCAATGATAAAGCCAAGTCTCTTGAGTTGTTTGGTGTTATTGGCTGTTTTGTTATTGGCTTCAACACCCCATTCACTTTCATAGCGATGGGGAAGTGAGGATTTACAAACAAATCTGAGGATTTGTGTTGAACCATTAATTTAAAAATGTCTCCCATTTGAGGAACGTGTCCAGCCTCGGTGTTTTCTAGTAATGAGTTCATGCTTTCACTCTGCTTTTCTCTGTTTATTGTTGATTGATTATTCAAAAAGTTTTCTGTCTCTTGCGTACTCTGCTGCTTGTTGTCTTGTTGCTAAACCACGCTTGGTCAAATCCACAAGGCACTGATCAAGCGTTTGCATACCGTGTGCCTGCCCTGTTTGTATTGAGCTATACATTTGAGCAACTTTATCTTCCCTGATTAGGTTTCTGATCGCAGGAATTCCCACCATAATCTCATGTGCTGCAATCCTTCCGCCGCCCACCTTCTTCAGTAGGGTCTGAGAAATTACTGCCCTCAAAGATTCCGACAGCATCGATCTAACCATTGGCTTTTCGGCGGCAGGAAAAACATCTATGATGCGGTCGATGGTTTTTGCGGCTGAGCTTGTGTGCAGTGTGCCGAAAACTAAATGCCCAGTTTCTGCTGCGGTCAACGCCAGGCGAATAGTTTCCATGTCTCTCATCTCACCCACAAGTATTATGTCGGGGTCTTCGCGAAGTGCAGAGCGGAGCGCTTCGTTAAACCCCAGGGTGTCTCTGTGTACCTCTCTTTGGTTTACAAGACTTTTTTGTGATTGATGGACAAACTCAATAGGATCTTCAATAGTCAAAATATGACTTTGTGTTGTTTTGTTTAAATGGTCTATCATGGCTGCTAACGTTGTTGATTTACCTGATCCGGTAGGCCCTGTAACTAAAACAAGTCCGTTTGGAAAGTCTAATAAACCCTTGAAAATTTTTGGAGCACTTAATTCTTCTAAGCTTAAAATTTGAGAAGGGATTGTGCGAAAAACCGCACCAGCACCCCTATTCTGGTTAAAGGCGTTTACTCGGAATCTAGAAAGCCCTGGTATTTCAAAAGAAAAATCTGTTTCTTTATAGTCGTCGTATGCCTTTCTTTGTAAGTCGTTCATTATGTCATAGATTAATGCGTGGACACTTTTATGATCTAGTGCTGGAATATTAATTCTTCTTATGTCGCCATCAACCCTCAGCATAGGAGGCAGCCCAGCCGACAAATGCAAATCGGACGCTTTGTTCTTATAAGAAAAAGAAAGTAACTCTGATATATCCATGTGTTTTCTCTTAAAATAGTGTTGCCTGATTAAAGAAAACCTTTTGTCTTTGTCAAGTTTATTTTATTTTCTGTTGCTTTTTTCATTCTTCAAGTATGATGTGTTTATCTTTCTAACTTTCCATGAGTTAATGTACACCAATAAAGATTTTTTAACTGAAGAATTTGATAAATTTAAAAATAATTTTAGTTTAAAAATTGTTCCATTTAAAAAATGGTTAGCTTTGTTTTTAAAAGAAAAATTTAAGAAAAATGAAGAAAACCAAGTAGAATTGGATGAAGCTTTGAGGGTTTATGAAAAATTTCAATGGAAAGGCCCAGACACAACAGCATACAAGGAATATTTAGATAAGTTTGGGGTTCCAGATTTTCCCAACCCATACACTCAAGACGATGAAGATTATTACAAATACCACCCTGATGGAATTTTCATAGCAGAGATAGAAAAAATATTCAGTGGCATCCAATATTCTGTTAAAACAGGCTTTCATGTTTTTTCTGAGGAAGCGTATAATTACTTTTGCATTTTTGAAGTAGAGAAAGAATTAAAAGCAGAATTAACCAAAGATAACATTGATGATTTTTTAATATTATTAAAACATAAAATTAAAAAAGAAGAGGTTTTGTCTTTTTTAAACAAAGAAAAAGGAAGTGTTTTTTTGGAAATAAGAGAAAACAGTGAGGTTCTAAAGTTGTTTTTTGAATGTTGGGTCTCGCTTAGAAATTGGTGTTTTAGTCTTGTTTCTTTAGGCGAAACACCTCAAAAATTAACCCACGCTAGAAGCGTTGTTCATCAAGATAATTGGCTTGTGTTGGTTTTGGAAACTAAAATGGCAAGTAAAAAAGCAATAGAAGATTGGGGTGTAAGTGTGGAAAAAATGGAAGTTGGAATAAAAAAAATAAGTTTTAATTAATCAAAATCAACATTTGGAAGTATTACTTGTATTCTATCGTCCGTCCAGTCCAGTGTTTCCCCCTTACTTGGGGTATTTTTGTTTTCAAAAACCTCCACGCTCAATTGATCGAAATCTCTGATTAAATTTTGTTTAGCCCTTCTCCATCTTTGCCTTAATTGGTCATCGTTCATTCTCTCTATTCTTTTATCAAGCCATTTGTAGTCATCCATACCGTACTCGTTAAAAGCGCCAGACAAGTAACAGCTCCAAAAAATTGTTTTTTTGTTTTTTGGAGGGGGCAAGTTTATTGTTTCTCTGAATGCGGTCTTAATTGCTGTGTTTCTTGTGTGTTCGTCAACTTGTTGTCTTATTGATACAATGGTTGGTTGAAAAATTCTCCCAAAAGTGCCTAATATATTTTTTCTATCCGCTCTACCTCCGCCGCAGAACTCAAACTCTACATGTGCCAAAAAGGTTCCCTTATATGCGTGGAACGTGGCTTTTTCTAGATCTATGTTTAAGTAGCGCTCAGCAGACATCCAATACCCCCAAGAGGTAGGCTCTGCTTGCGTGTAGTGTGCGATGTAGAGCGCTGATTCAGCCGCGGGTTTTCCTTTTATTAAGTTTATACCCTTCTCTAAGTGCCCACGGTTTATTAACTCCAAGGGGCTGCTTTTCTTTTCATTGTTGTTGGCTTCACCCAAACTCTCGTCGATCTGCACCTTATATCTACTGTCTGAAGAAAGGCAAACAGATGGAGAGAAAAACCAAGCAGTTAAAAGCAAATAAATTATCTCTTTATTTTTATTTTTTAGCTTAACAAGAAACACTTTCACAATCCTCTCTTTGCAAATTGTCATTCTTCACATTATAAGATGTTGATTTTTTAAAATATTATTGTACTTGATTGTTATGTCAAATTATATTTTTTACGATTAAGAAAATTACCCCTAATCCGCTGATATTTAGCCCAGGAAAAGTTCTGTTCTCAAAGGCGGATAGTGCCCAAGGTAGTAGAGTTGTGTTGGAAAGAGAAGGGTTAGGTGGGTTTCCGGGACGTAGACGAGCAAGAAGGCTCATTAAGAAAAACCAAATTGGTCTATTGAAGAAATAAAGAATAGGAATGAGTGGACAGAAGAAATCTTTAATAAAAAAATTAAAGAAGAACTGCCAATTAAAAAAATGTGGGAAGAATATGTTGTAAGTTCTTTCGGTGGTAACATTGTTTACAGTTCAGAAAATTGGAAAGTTATTAATTGTTCTAGTCCTGATGTTTTCTTTGACAATTTTGAAGATGAAAAAAATAGCATGTTATGGTAGTCTGATAGAGAGGGAGTAAATAGGTTTTGGAATTTAAGTAAGTTAACTCACTATTAAATCATTCTTGTTATGGAATTTTATGAGAACCGTGTTTAGGGAAATAAAGTTCAATCAACTTGAGATAGTCCATTTAATGAAATATGGATCGCTTCAGTTTATCGTCAACTAACAAACAGATCTTTGTGGAATAAAAAACAAGACGCTAAGCTTCAAGAAAAAATTTCTACTTATGAAAAAGCAATATGGAGTGGTTCTGTAAAATACTGGACTTCAGAAGAGGATCTGTGGATTGTTATTTTCTTTATTTACAGTACAGTAAAAGCCCTTGAAGAAAAGCGCAAAAATCAATCTTGATCTTTTCAGCTTCAAGTATACTTTTTATTTCTTATAAATTACAGAGTTTTTAAAATGAAAAAATCATCTAAAAAACCATGCGCTGCTGTGGTTAAAGAAAATAAAAAAGAAAAAATTAAAAAAACAAAAGCTTGTTCCGCACCCGCTCCATCTAAAAGTAGTGAATTTAAAAATAAAAAACTTGTAAAAAACATTGACAATAAAAAAAACCTTAAAGAAGAAAAAGCAAGTGTTTTGACAACAAAAAAAATAATTTCAGCAAAAAAACCCTTAACCCCTGAACAGTGGAAGGAGTGGGTAAGGCAAGATGATGTTGAGTTTTTCAAAGACAGTGTTGAAAATGGTTTTGGAGTAGAGGTGTACGATGAAACCGACTATGCACAACATCTTCAGTTAACTGAGCAAGCTAACTTGATAAAGAAAGCTCTTCAAATGAATAAGCCAGAAACGCACCCAGATTTTGATGGAGTGCATTGCATTGAGTGCGGTATTGTTATTCCGGAAGGAAGAATAAAATTGAAAAAAATGCGCTGTGTCGATTGCCAAGAAGAAGTCGATTTTATTAATAAAAGAAAAAATCCAATTCGCTAAACGAAAAATGAACACCCCGTACCCGCACTGATTGCGCTTCTTTTAAATTTAAGATATGTTAATTTTATAAGTATTATAATTATTTTATCTGCTAAATTTTAAGAAGTTAAAAATGATTACAATCATATTCAATAAAATAAATATAAAGTGTTTAACAGAAAGAATAATAGACTCTATAAAATCTCCTTTTGTTCTTTTGAGAACATTCTGTTGGGCGCTTGTGTTTAAAAAAATACAACCAGCCTGGCTTAAACATAAACTAACAACTGATAAAGAAGTCGAATGCGCTAGCATAAGCAGGACGGTTTTTTCTTCATTCCTTGCGCTCTTCATACCGCTCGGACTGTTCCTTTGGCATTCAGAGCACCCATGGCTTCCAGAACCCGAGGTGCTTGTGGTTACGCTATGTTCTATGGGGTTAGTGGGGGTGCTTGGGTTGTGTTTGAATTATAGAAAAAAAGGATTGTGGAGCCAATGGGGGTATGGTTCTCTTAAGTGTAAGGATTTGGAAGACTTGGTTAGGTGGATGGGGAAAGACAGCGTTGTTGAAGAGACTGTTAATGAGTGGATCAAGTCTGGATCAACAACCATAAGGCATCATGATTTTATGGTTTTAAAAATAGCATTTCTAAGATCTTGGTTGAATTTCAAAAAAACTAACAACAAGAACTGACAGTCTACTTTGTTTCAATGCTCTTCTCAAGTAAGTATTCAAGATAATCAAAAGCAAAATCAGATGCTTCAATGTTGTTGTTTTTCAATAACCCTAACGCCTCCCTAGCGTTTACTGCCTCGTCTGTTCTCCTCCTGTTATTTTCACAGCTTAGTTGCTCAACAAACTCAAGGTGCGGCGCTTCAACAAGAAAATCAGGGATTTGTGCTTCGCCGGCGGGGACAACGTGATATCCCGTGTAGTCGAAAAGCATTTTTGGATCTCTATATTTCAATGGAACCCCAATAATTTCCTGTACATAAGTTCCGTCAGAGGTTTCCATCATTGTTCTTGTCCAAGGGTAGATTTCCCAAATTTTATGCTCTTGAGTGGATAAGTCTACACTTATGGGCGTGATGTTTCCTGGATTATAGCAGCTTGTGGTGTCTTTTTTTACGGGTCTTTTTGTGCTATGCATGTGTCCATTGAACCATGCGTCAACCCCTATGATTTCATGCAAGGGTAGAGATGTGGGGTAGGCACCCTCAAAAGCTAGATCGTGGTGTGTGATCATGGCAATCCATTCAACACCAAACTCTTTCTTTTTAGTTAGGATGAATTTGTTTTTTTCCTTCATATTACCATCATAAGTTCCAAATATTTCTCTTGGAATTGCTTCGCCATAAGGTATCCCAAAAATACCGACTTTCTTTTCTATTTTTCCATCGTAAACAGGAATAACATACAAGGTGTTTTTTTCCAAAGGAATTAAATATTCAACCTCAATTAGGATCTTCAAGGCGTGTCGGTCTTGTATTTTCTTCCCGTTGATATCGTGGTTTCCAACTAAAACCAAAGGCGGCACCCAAGACTTCTTTAAAAGTCTTAAGAGTCTTGTTATGAGTTCAATGTCGGCTTCTTTCTCGTTGTGCAGCAGATCCCCGGGGATAATTGGCCACATTTTTTTTTGATTACATAAAACAATGCCCTGTAACATATCTTCTAATACTGTTCCTGCAAAGTCTTCATCTGTTCTCCTGCCAGGCTTCTTCGACCATAAATGCGGGTCGCCTATCCAAAGAAACCCTTGGCACTCATCTCCAACAAAAGACTGCTCTATAATTTTTGTGTTTTCAAAATACATACGCATTTTATCCTAAAATTTTAAAGAAAGAATAACACTTTTATTAATCAGTAGTCAAATTCAAGGCTAAATTGTTTTTTTTAAGCAGGACTCGCGCCCATTTAAGCTGTTTTTAACATCAAGAGAAGTTATTTAGGTTTTTTTTAAATTAATCACTGGTTTGTTGTTCGGGCGCAAAAATAGCTGAATTTACCTTAAGACGCGACAAGCTCTTGCGTAGGTTGGATTGGTTTTTTTGCCAAAGAACAGCCTATGCGATGATTATTGTTGGGTGTAGTCGGGCAGCACCAAAATAAATTTTATTTCCTTTTTAGAAATTTTGGTTATTTGCAAAATACAACTAGGAAAGCGTAGGAGATTGTCAAGGCTCTATTGATTAGAATGCTTCCCCGTTCTTACCTAACCACTTTTTTTTGCATTTAGCCGAGATTTTAGCGAAACAACTCACGGTTTTATTGACGTTGGTTTAGTTTTTTCTTTTGACAGCCTTTCTTCAATATCACTTTGTTCTTCGTCCTCTTCGTGAAACCTGAAATCAACCCATTTCTTGTTTAGCCACGTTGGGTCGTATTCCCCGGAGTGGTAATACATCTTTCTTAATTTTAAAATATCAAGCCACCCACTCTCTTCGTCTAACAGGCTTCTGTTTAATATTCTCTTATGAAAGGAATTGTCTTGTTTTGATAACCAAGTTAGATAAGAAACGGCAAGAGGGTGCTCATCCTCAAAAATAATGTTATCAATCAACTTTTGGTTTTTTTCATTATTAAAGGTTGATGAAGTGGTTTCTTTTATAAAGTCGCTCTTTTTTATTAAAAAAAGATTTTGTCTTATTTTTTCTTTGGACTCATCACAAAGCCGTCCATCTCCTTTATACATTTTCAGTATGTTTCTATTCTCTTCGATTTCCTTTTTTAAATCAAATTCAACATCTGATTGCAGTAGGTCGTTTACTGTTGTGTCTGGACATTGTGATTTTACTTTTGCCATCCTCACGCTTGCAGAACGCATCCTTTTCCAGAAAGCATAATGAGGAAGTTTTATTTTTGTCTGCTCACCGTTTGCCCCCTCCAAGACAAGTCCCTCGATGCCTTTTCCGTTATGTGTCCATTTCATGTTTTTTGTTGCGCTTTTCAACCAGCCAGCCAAAGCTGTATGATTCTTAAATTCAACAACTCTTTCTTTAACCTCAACACCCCATTCTTCACCTATTTTTTTTAGTTCAGTGTAACTAAATTTTTTGCCACTTAAACTTCTATGAAAAACATCAAGTAAAACAATTTTTTTACTGTCATAGTCAATCATGTGGGGGTCGTTTACAGGATCAATGACTTCAAACACGGCGCAGGATTCCTGATCCCTCAACCACACCTTAAGCTTATCTTTTTTTCTTTCATCAAATACTTGATTAAATATTTCACTGAACCATTCACAAAAATAACCAGCGTTGCTTGATTTTGATGCGATAAAAAGACTGTCCGTCTGCCTGTCGTAACCAACATTACCGAGAAACCCGTTTTCTTTAGAGTAGCCAACTACTGGGTAGCTTAAAAATTTTCCTAGGTTATCAACTGAAGTCTCAGGCCTTTCGTCAACATTAAAGAATTTCTCATACCCTCTTGAGACTACTTCGTTGGTTTTGTTATTTATAAATAATCCTCTTGCTTTAACGACCACATCATCCCAAGATTGTTTAAAAAAAACATCCTTTGTAAAATTTATTGAAGAAATATGAGGTGTTTTTTTCAATGAAAGAATGTTTACACCTGAGTGGGTTTTCATTTTTTCATACACATCAGTTGAAATAGAGGTGTCAAGCTTTTCTGTCATCCAGGGACCAACAAATTCTTTCTTGTAATGTTTTGGAAGTCTATCCCTCCACTCGGGAAAAACCGAATTCTTGTATTCGCCAAACGAAAACCCGCGCTTATCTTGATAAGCAACTCTCAAAAATCCACCATATTCTACTTTATCTTCTAGTGTATAAGAGCGAAGTTTTTCGTTTATAGAGTCACCCAGCTTATTTCTGTGTCCATGAACTTGAAACCATTTGCTTGGAGCGTTTTTTGTGAACTGCTCGTCTACCGGAGACGCATAAAATCCAGAGCCTTTTGTAAACTGCGCAGTGCTTACCTTGTAGACATCCTTGGGTACGCAGGATAATCCACCATGACAAACCTGAACATATGAATTATGATATTTGTATTGTATGACATCATTCATTTTATCAGTTATTTTTTTTACATCATCTCTAGAAAAGCCTGCATTAAGAAGCTCTGGGAGCGTTCTTTTTTCAAACTCGTCACTAACCGCAGCCTCGCCACGAACCCACCTCAATAGGTGCTCCTCGTGGTTCCCTCGGACGACGTGGACGTTTTTTTTGTGTATTGCCTCGTCCACAAACCACCGCGCAACTTTTGCGTTTTCAACTCCTCTATCGAACAAATCCCCGACAAAGATATAACATTTATTTTCATCAAGCCCCTCTTTTATAACATTTTCTTTCAAAACAGTAAAGCATCCCTGCAAATCGCCGACCAAAACAATTTGCTCATAATTAGAAAAGTCTATTATTTCCGGATTCAATCTAGACTCAATTTCGTTTTTTAGTTTCTCACTAGTCAAACTGTAACCATGCGGTATCTTTATTGTCTCTACGCCTAATTTTGAAATTAGTTTTTGAACACCACCACCACTATCACTCAATTGCTCTTGGTGGATTTTTCTGATCACAGATTCTGGAACCCTCTTGTATTCATGCCTTGAAGCGTTGTTTTTTATTAATTGTTCTAGTGGTGTGGAAGTAAAATCAGCAATAATCATTTCATAATCGTTTTCTTTACATAAATCGTAAAATTGCTGTATTTGTTGCCTTGGTAGAGTGGAATCAAAAACAATAAATTCACCTTTTTTCATTCTTAATTCCATAACCTCTATAGATTTCTTCCAAGCCTCGCTGCTCAACGACTGCTTTATTTGGAATTCTCCGGTTTCTCCAAGCTCTGGGGGTGAAAGCGTCATTCTCCATTCGTCAGTAGATATGCTCCACCCACCCCACCCCATACAGGAAATAAAAAAACTTTTTCCAGAACCAGGAGGTCCAAATGTAAAAACTGCCTTTCTCATTTTCTTTCCTGCCGTTTTACTATTTTCTAAAATTATGTTCATTATATTTGAAAAATTAATTTTCAGCAATATTTTTTTTTTTAGGCCATCAAACGACAAGCGGTTTGTTTTAGCAGACAGACGGGTGTGTTTTTTTTATTTATTCATTTTTAATATATAAACACAAATTACATTTGACCTATTTAAATTTTTAACTAGATTCTGATGTGTCTATTATTTTTAGGTTTTATTATGGAAAAAGGTTTCACTCTAATAGAAGCTCTTGTTGTCTTGGTAATTGTAGGTATTTTTGCTGCTTTTACAGTTCCAGGGTTGAGAGCGCTACTTGCTCAAAATGAACTGGTTTACAAAAACAATGCATTGGTTAATGCGATCCAATTAACCAAAGCAGAGGCTATAAAGAGCGGAAACGACACTTTTATTTGTGCCACTGAAACTGGGCTAAGTTGCGGAGTTGATTGGTCAACTGGTTGGTTAATATGGAGCGACGGCGATGCTGATGGGCTGTTAGATTCGCCCTCTGAAGTTATTTTTTTTAAGCAAGGGAATCCAGCTTTGTATTCATTATCTGCCGATTCTTCAAGCGTGTCCTTCGATTTCAGGGGAAGAGCAAATAGCTCTTTGGAGGTTTCAATTAATAAAAATTCTTGCTTGGTAAATGAAGATATACAAAAAGTAGTTAGAGTTTCTAGTGCTGGCAGAGTTTCAACAGCAGAAGGGTTTTGTGGTGCGACAAGTTCTTCTATTTTGGAGAGGTATTAAAAAATGAAAGGTCTTTACAAAAAAAATAAAATGTCAGGTTTTTCATTAATTGAAGTCCTTATAGCTATGCTAGTGTTAACCATAGGATTGTTAGGCGTTGGATTTTTGCAAACTTTGTCTTTGGCAAAAAATCGTGCTTCCCTACAAAGAAGTCAAGCGACTGATTTGTCTTACCAAATCATTGATATGATGCGGGCAAATCCATTAGAAGCCTTCAGATATCCCGCGGGGGCTTCGGGCGTGATAGCTCCGGATTCGTGCAATTACGAATCGTCCCGTCCAATGGTTGGGGCATTAACCCCAGCGCAAGACGTTGCTTACTGGCGTTGCGAGGTTTCTAAAAGGCTGCCAGGTGTATTATCAACTGTTTCGTTGGAAAATGGAGAAATAACTGTTGTGTTGGAGTGGAGAGACTTAAACAAGGGTGGAGAAAAAAACAAAAACTCAATGACTAGATTTGAAACAAGAGGGAGCTTGTAATGAATAAAAATTATGGTTTCAGTTTGATAGAGCTGCTTGTAGGTATATTAATATCTTCCTTTATAATATTAGGCGTCGCACAAGTGTTTATTTCAAACAGAAAAGTTTTTTCAAATAACGAATCGCTTTCAAGAGTTCAAGAGACTGGAAGGTTCGTTATGGAGGAAATAGCAAGAGAAATAAGGATGGCTGGTCATATGGGATGTACGAACACGGCTGCTAGAATGAGAGCAAGAGAGGTTTTCGTTCGAATCCCTGGAGCTACTAATCCGTCCAGTTTTACAGGAGTTGATTGGTCTTGGGATTTCAGTCAACCAATAACTGCTTACGAAGCACAAGGAACGCAATCGGGGCAGAGGTTTTCTTCAACTCTGTCAACCGCTGGGGTGTGGGGCCCTGCGTTGCCACCTCAATTAAGAGGGAGGGTTGCTGCTGGAAGCGACGTTATAGTGATAAGGTACTTGGGCGTGGAGGCGAGAAACTTAACTTCGCCAGCTCAATCAGATAACCCAACCTTAGTTGTTGGTGGCGGCAGCGGCTTCATTAGAAGCGGAAGGGTGTATGGATTAACAGACTGCAACAAGGCTTCAGTTTTTATCCCAACCAACATAAGCGCAGATGGGAGAACTTTTATAGCCCAAAGTGTTACTGGCGCAGAACAGTACTCAATTAACGACACTCAAGTGTTTGAAGGGCGTTCTATTGCTTATTATGTAGGACCAAATCAAAGAGGCGGGCTTTCCTTGTTTAAGTTAGAGTTAACCCCCACAAACACTACAGCCCCAGAAGAACTCCATGATAATGTGTTAAATTTACAATTCATGTATGGAATAGATACTTCACCAACACTTCCAGACGGCGGCATTAATGAGTACAGGCTTGGAGATCAAGTCACCGGGCAAATGCTAGGCGCAGAGCCGGTGTCTTGGAGGGTGGGCGCGGTGAGAGTAGGCGTGTTAATTGGAACTGATGCACCTGATGTGAATATGAACGATAGAACACCAAGACAGGTTCTGGGTGTTGATGTCACACCCTTAAATGGAAACGAAATACGCCATGTATATGAAAGAACTGTTGCTGTGAGAAATAATTTGTTCAGTTATTAATTAGAGAGAAGTATGATAAATAATTCCAAAATACAAAAAAAACAAGAAGGTTTTATTCTTTTCATATGCCTTGTCTTTCTCATGGTAATCACTATATTAGGGATTGCTGCCATGGAAAACTCAATACAGCAAGAAAGAATGTCTGGCGGTTATCGCTCTGTTGATGTTGCTTTCCAAGAAGCGGAGGCAGAATTAAGAGGTAGAGAGTCGGAAATAGAGGATACATTTAGCGCCAATAGGGTTTATGAGGCGGATACATCAGATTGTGTTTCAGAAACAGCAGAGCAGTGGGCTAATAGGCAGCCCACTGCTTCAACATGGACTCAAAGAATTGATCTTTGTGATGGTACTTCTTCCTTAGCAATGGGTAGAAGTCAAACGCTAGAGACTGATCAGAGATACAGAGTGATTTCTTTAAACCAAACAGGAACAGGCCCTCAAAATAGGGGCGCTAGGGTGGTTTTAGAAACAATATACATACCGTAAGAGGCAGAATATGAAAAAAGAATACATTAATAATAAAATAATACTATCAATAGCAGCGATTTTTGCTTTTGCAGGGCTTTCTACCAGCGGAGTTGTTGGCCCAGCAAAAGCAACAGTTGCAATAGCAGAATCGCCGCTCTATATGGCTAACAGAATAAAGCCAAATTTCATCATGTCCGTAGACGATTCCGGCTCTATGGATTTTGAGGTGTTAGCGCTAACCAATGACGGGTCTTTTTGGTGGAACGTCCAACGACAAAGTTTTTTTGGGTTGGATTTGAATAATAACTTGGTGGTTGGCAGAGAGGTTCCTAATTTCAATAATGCCGGGGGCGTATCTGATGCAACGTGGAAAAAATACTCATATATTTTTCCAAATGGCACGGGGGTTGGGAATAGAGTGTTGTTGGATTCTACAAATGACCATTTTGCAGTCCCGCCGGTTGCGCAGTTTGCTTGGGCGCGCTCGCCAGACTACAACAAATCCTACTTTAACCCGCTTTCCGAGTATGCACCATGGAAACAATTCAACAACACAAATTTTCCACAAATAAACCCAACCGCGGCCCCATCCGATCCGGGCAGGGGTGTTGGAACATTAAATCTTACTACCACTTGGGGTTTTACAGGCTCAAATTTTGAGTTTATGTTTATGAGAGGTATGGTTATTCCTCAGGGAACAGAGTTTAGGGTTTCTCAGTGTTTCAACAGTGGACTAAATCCTACAGTTACAACAGGTCCAACAGCGTCACAAGATGTAAGCTTAGGGAGCGGCTGGTTTAGAGCAGCAGCAAATAGAACAGTAGGGATAACTTCTGGTAGTGACGGAAGGGCGAGGTGTTCTATCGCAGTAAGGTTTTTCCCCGCTCAATTTTGGATAGCAGGGTTGGAAAACGCAACAACAGTAGCAAACTCAATAGGATATAGAGTGGACAGACTGACTGTAACGACACAAAGCCCTGGTGATGCTGATGGTAATGGTCGTCAAACACTGTATCTTTTTGAAATTAGACCAGCCAATTTTAACAGCGTGGAGAATTATAATAAATCTTTAAACAATTTTGCCAATTGGTATAGTTACTATAGAAAAAGGCACCTTGCCGCAAGAGCTGGAATAACCCAAGCGTTCTTTGGGTTTGACTTCATAAGAGCTGGTTATTTCACAATAAATAACAGGGTTAACGTAACAATGAGAGACCTTGCGGTTGCTTCTGATAGGCAGCAGTTTTTCAACCAAGTGCTATCTTTAAGCCCGAGCGGGGGAACACCCAACAGAGAAGCTGTTGAGTTTATGGGAAATCAATTTTCAAGAACGGGAGTTGGTGCCCCAATCCAATTAGCATGTCAGAAAAATTTTGGCATGCTATTCACTGACGGGTTTTCAAACCCAACAGGACCAGTCGTTGGAAATGTAGACGGGACTATGGGTCCGCCGTTTGCTGACGCGGTTTCTAACACAATGGCAGACATTGCTGCTAGGCATTATTTGAGAAATCTAAGAGAAGATCTAGAGCCGGGTAAGGTTCCTGTCCCAAGTCAGTGTTTCGGCGCTGAGCCAAACATAAGATTAAATTGTAGAAACGATCCGCATATGGTTCTACACGCTGTTATCTTGGGATCAAGAGGGGTTGTGTTCGATCCAGTGGAAAGACAAGATGCTTTCCGTGCCCCGTTTCCTGTTTGGCCAACTTCTTTTCCCCCAAGAAGCCCCCTTGCCGTAGATGACTTATGGCACGCAACTGTAAATACAAGAGGCAGGATGCTTAATGCAAACACTCCAAGAGAGATTGCTAGCGCTATAAGAAGTGTCCTTGTTGAGGTCAACGACGCTTCGTTGCTTTCAGGTAGAGATTCTGTTTCTGGTGTGAGAGTGACAGCAGACACCTTCTATGTTGTGCCCTCTTTTGACGTAAGAAATAACGGTAGGGATTGGTCTGGTTCTCTGATTGCTTACAGTTTAACAAGCCAAGGTAAAATTGCTGACCCTATCTGGCGCAGCGATCAAAACCCCACAGGAGACGCCGCACTATCTATACCAAATTACTCAGACAGGAATATTGTTGCTATAACAAGAAGCGGAACAAGTGCCGCAATAAGAGCGCAACAATTCAGTTTCTCTGCTTTGGGTGGAACCCAAGATAGCGTATTTAATGCGCTAGGAATGACCCCCGCTGACAGATCGCTGCTTCCTGGGGTGTCGGCTGAAAACGTTGTTAATTACTTAAGAGGAGACAGAACCAATGAAGTCCAGGTGGCTCCAGACGGAACTGCCTTTGGTATCCTAAGGGAGCGCTCTACTTTGTTAGGGAATATAGTTGGCTCAACACCAGCTATATTTACAGCAAAAGAGAACTTTGGATATGGTAGGTTGCCGGGAGGCGTCGGAACAGCGTACAATAGCTTTTTAAGCTCGCGCGCAAGCAGGACAACAATGGTTTACGTTGGTTCTAATGACGGAATGCTGCACGCCTTCAAGGGCAGAACTGGTGAAAACGTATTCAGTGTGATACCTAATGGTGTTATCCCAAAAATGGGAAGGCTAGCTATGCCGGAATACCAACACACTTACTTTGTTGATGGTCAAATAAGAGTGGCTGATGCGCAAATAGGCGGACAGTGGGGCACGGTTCTCGTTGCTGGTGCTGGTGCTGGTGCTAGAAGCCTTTTTGCTTTAAATGTAACAAATGCCACGTTAATGGATGAGTCAAGAGTAATGTGGGAGCTTGATGGAAGATCAAATCCAAACGTTGGGCACATAATGGGAAGGCCGTGGGTTTTACCAATGAGAAGCGGTAGTGGTGGCATAAGATGGGTTGTCCTTGTTGGAAACGGCTACAACAGCACATCATTAAGACCTTCGCTGTTGGTTATCGATGTCAACTCTGGTGCAATAATTTCAACCTTAACGCCGCCAGCTTCAACTGCCGCAGGAAACGGGCTGGGTAATATTGTTGCCGTCCCTGGATTAGACGGTTTGGTTGATTTCGTCTATGGAGGCGATCTTGATGGAAATGTTTGGAAGTTTGATTTACGCTCGCCTTCTCCATCTTCGTGGGCTGTTGGAAATGCTTTTTTTAGAGCGACTGACGCCGCCGGGAATCCTCAGCCGATAACTGGTGGTTTTGATGTTGCTAGAGCGCCGCAGGGTGGGTTAATGGTTTTCTTTGGTTCCGGAAGATACTTTGTGGAAGGGGATAATAATGTAACTCCTTCATCACAAGTACAAACCCTTTATGGAGTACACGACGGCGGATCTGTCGGAGCCGGCACTATTACAAGAAGTCAGTTGGCGGTCAAGTCAATCACCTCGCAGTCAACCATTGGCGTAACCTCAACTCGGGTAATTCCTTCAACACCTGTCAACTACTCAACGCATCGCGGGTGGGCGGTTAATCTTATTGTTGGAACCGCTGTCCGTGGCGAAAGGCACATTGCTTTTCCCAGGGTAGAAGGAGGAACGGTGTTCTTCACAACGTTTGAGCCTATAGGAGATGCTTGTACTCCGGGTGGGCTCAATTGGCTCTACGGATTATCAGCCTCTTCAGGTTCACCAAACCTGCAAAATATAAACATGTCTGATATGCCGGAGCACAGCCTTTGCGTTGGACAAGGCTGTGGTGCGGTAAGTGCGGGGTCTGGCGCTCCGGTGATAGATTCTGTTGTCACCGTGCCACCACCGAGATGTATTCCAGGCTCCTCCTTCTCCTGCCCTTCCCCTGTTATATGCCAGCCTGGGCAAACAGAGGGATGCACTCCGGAATCGTTAATCCCAAGCCCTGATGAATTAAATCAATCCTGCGTAAAAATAATCTCTGTGGGTGGCAGACAGATAGTTCAACCAAGACCCTGCGGAAGACAGTCTTGGCGTCAGGTCAGGTGATGGGCTGTGCTATGATTACTCAAGTTAAAAAAGAAAAAGGTTTTACTTTAATAGAATTGATGATTACAGTGATGGTAATAGGTATACTTGTAGGAATTGCTATTCCTGCTTATCAAGATTACATTGAAGAAGCTAGAAGAAGCCAAGCACAAGTTAAAATGTTAAGCCTTTCTCAAGATCTAGAAAGGTTTTACAATGTTAGAATGACATATACCGGGTTTAATATAGAACCTGGAGATCTTATCATTCCAAGGGGTTCTTTGGAGCCTTTTTATGAGTTGGAAATAGTCACGGCTTCAAATGGGCAGTCTTTTGAAATTATAAGCACACCTAGAGGGGCTCAGTCCAGGGATGAGTGTGGCGCTTTATCAGTCAACTCAATGGGCGTGAGGAGCCACAGAGGCCCGAGTGGCGGAAGATGTTGGAAGTGAAGATAATCGCCTGTCTTCGGAGCCTATAGGCTATGGTGGCAAATATTTATGATTCTATATTTTTTATTGTTTTTTTGGATTATTTACAAAATGTGGTTGGAAAATTGTTGGAGATCGCCAAAACCCTACTGATTATAGCGCTTTTCTGATCTTATCCAACCTCTTTTTGCATTTAGCCATTTTTTTAAATTTTTTGAGTACCTTGTTTTATAAATTAAAATTATAAATTCAAGATTTTTAATGGTTATAAGTGTGGTTGAACTCTCTGTGACAGGTTGGGCAAGATTTAAATTCTTCGACAAGACTGTTTTCTGTTTCAACCAATTCTTCCTCCACTCTACTCCTTTCTTGACGTATCCCATCACTGTACTCAACTGATGATTTGTACGAAGTAAGCAGGGCTTTGTTTTGATTTAAGGTAAGGGGTGGAACAACAACAGCAGTGTCAGTGTTTATGGGGGTTAGGGTTTTAAAAATAAGTTTCTCTTTAGACCACTGCTTGATAATCATTTCTTTGCTTGTGGCATCACCCGTTATACAGATTGTTGGAATCTCTTTAATGTTTTTATTAGAAAGAATACTCTTGTTTTTTTTCTCTCTTGCCCAACTTGAAAAAATAGACAAACCCGTTTTAATTTTTTCAAATTTTATTGCTTCATAAGGCACTGTCTCTTTTGAGTTTCTCTTGTAATTTAAAACAATATTATAAAAATTGAATTTCTCTGCCCAATTTAAGAAGAACCTTTGGTGTGTGTGGCTAGACGGGGGTTTTAATTGACTAACAAAAGTTGAATGACTCAATTGAGAAAACGTGTTCTGTCTCTGTTTTGAGTTTTTCCAGTGTGCGCTAAATTTAATTAAAGAATCAGTTTTCGCTGTTAATTGTTGTATTTCTTGATGAATAATAACGAAATCTTTTTTTAAGGGGGTGAGCGACTCAAGAATTCTTTTCTGCTTCATTATTCTGTCAAGCTCCGACTCGCCAAGCTTCACGGTCTGTTTATCCCTTTGTACATCATCCTTATAACACGCTATCATTCGCTGTATGTAGTGAGCGTCGTTGCCGATAGCCAGGGCTTGTGCTCTTTTTGAGGCAGGCTCTGTTAGTAAAAAAATAGGTTTGGTTTGCGGTGTTAACTGAACATCAAATTCATCAATAGAGCCTATACCAAATGTTTTCAGCAACCAAGGGGGCGATCCTTTTGCTCCGGTGTGCCTTTCTATACTCTCACCCTTTAAATTTAAATGATCATAAGAAACTTTAAACTTGCCTTTTTCAAAACGCATCCAAGAAAGCGTTCCAATTTGACCAAAATCGTAATCTACTCTCGAATAGGTTTCCCCATGTCTAATCATAGTGTCGTCGCTTTCCTCTTCAAAGGTTGCCCTTAGGGCGGAAACAATCGATGATTTTCCAGAATCGTTTGTTCCTTGTAACAGTGTTACATAGGGAGAAAGTGGCACGATGGTGTTTTTGTGCGCCTGAAAATTAGTAAGCGCAATACTTCTTAATCCGTCTTGATCGCTGCCCCAAACAGGCTCTGAAGACGTGGGCGACCATACAACTGCAACATCTTGGTCTTCTATCGAGCCGTATTCACTAATCAGCTTTAGGCGGTACGGGATAATGTCTGTGAAAAGGCTTTCATCATGATGCGATATCATCAATACTTGTATTTTTAACCTTTCAGCTAGGGCTTGAACAACTGTTGCCATTTTAGGAACCCATTTGGGCTCAAGCCAGCAGTCACTTTCATCAAGAACTAAAAATTTTCTTCTATCTGATTTTATCAAGGCAATCATTCTTAAACCAATTGACAAAATGTTCTTTATAGAGCCGCCAGTGCCTCTTAAAGCGTTTTCATAAGGTCTGTTTTCTTTCTGAATATAAATATCGAGCCCAGGCAAACCTTTCTCTGTGTATAAATCAAGGATGGCTTTTCTTTTACCAGGCAAAATGTCTTCAAGTAGCGCACCAAGAAGCTTTTCGTAAGCTCCCACTGACCTTGAGTGTTCTATCTGCTGTAGTTTTTCTAAAAGCTCTTTAATCTCTGGTTGATAAGAAAGCCTGGCTTTTGCTTCGGCAACCTCACTGCGAAGCTGTCCTTCTTTTTCTAGGATTAATTCTTTTTTTGTCTCTAGCGCTTGCCTTTTTTTTACAGTAGAAAGAAAATCCATATTTTTTTCTCACTCTAGTTATTGTATAGAATTCAAATCGCGTTCAATTTGACTTAATAGTAATTCCTGATCTCTTAAGTCTCGCTCAAATTGGTTGAGTGCTTGCTCTTCTTCTTTTTGTAGTCTAATAACTAGCTGTTCGAGTTCTTCTAAACTAGAAACGCCAAACTGCTTCCTTGCCTCTGCTTCATATTGATCAATCTTCTTTGTGACTTCTTCAAGCATGGTTGAGTATCTTATTCTACTGTGTGACAACTCCTGGTGCTTACGCATCAGTGTCTCGTAGCGCTTTAAATTTGCACCACCGACATCGGAGTGTGCCGCAGAAGACGAAGGAGGTTGTTTTTGTACTGCCAAAGAGGCTGCTTGGTGTTGATTGTGCGTTTTAGCATCTTCTTGATTAGATGTAATAGAGCGCTTCTGTCTTGCTGGAATCTGAGGCTCATCATCACTCAATCTTGGGTTAACTGAATCCCTGCTATAAATTCTGTCTTTTGGTGTGCTCATTCTGTGGTTTCCGTTGAATTGTATTCACAAAATAATACCATACACGCATTAAAAAGATCAAGGCTTATTTATGGTTTTTGTTTTTTTTCGCTTAAAAGGTAAGTAGCAGTCTGTTTTTTTGTAATCGTCTAAGAAAAGATTTAGGATTTTTTCTTTATAGAACCCAGACGGGTAGCGGTGGCCTTTCTGTGCTTCTTGCCATGCAGCTTCGAAAACATCAGGGTCAGGTTTTAAAATAAACCGTATGCTTTCTTTTTTGCCTTTATCTTGGTTATGGTGCGGAATATTAAAAATAGCACTCTCAATAGTTTCAGCCTTGTGTTTAGAAAAATCAAAAAGTTCGCTTTCTTTACCACGCATGTGTTTCTCGAAATTGTTAAATAAAACAATACAGCGATCATCGGACATCATTGCTTTGGCGAGCTTATGCAAATCCCACCTGCCTTCACTGATTTTGCTGAACCCGTAGTCGCAAAAAACAGCCATATGAATGACGTTTCCTTTAACATCAAACATCATGCCTTCCCCGTGGTCTATGATTACCGGGGTTTTGCTGTTCAACGACCAGTCTTTTATTTTATCTTCAAAGCTGAAGTTTTTTCGCTCTTCATTGTTCTTTCTGCACATGCCCCTTGAATAAAAATAAATACTCTTGTAGCTATTATCAATAAAGTGTTGGACAACTTCCGGTTTATACATATAAATTTCTAGGTTTGGTTCTGCGGGCATTCCAATCCGGATGTTAGCGAGTTCTTTTTTGTCATAAAAACCTTTATAAGGTTTAATCGCAAAAGCCATGTTCTTCATGCGCTCATCACCCTGGTAAGTGTGATAACTCTCAACGTAGTAAACCTCTCCACAAGAAGAGGCTATCTTTGCTGTTTTTATGGTTTCTTTTACCGTCCCCGTAATATTGATTTTTTTATTGTGTAAAAAGATTTCGCTCTCGATTTCTTCTTGTATTGATATTTCAACTTTATCTTTATCTTTATCTTTATCTTTATTCATAGTATTTAAGTTTTATTTTATGTAAGTAAATATACAGTTATTTGCAAAATACGGTTAGAAAATTGTTAGAGATCGTCCAAGCTTTCCTAATTAGAGTGCTTTTCTGATCTTACCCAACCACTTTCGTATTTAGCTAATTATACTATTGACTTTTTAAATAAGCAAGTAAAACTTGTTTAAGTTTTTTAAATAAGGTAAAATTATGAATAAAAGTTCTTTCTCGGCTCACGATAATAAATCAATATTTTTTTTGAAATCTTTAGAAGAAAGGTTTCAAAAAATTATAGGAATGGACGGCAAACAAGTAGAGGTAGTTTTTAGCATATCAGATTATGTTATACCAGGGGTATTAATAAAAGTAAAAAGCGATAATTTGTGTCTGCCGACGTGGGTTGGAGTTAATGGTGGTAGGATATTTTTTATTGTAAGATTAAAGTGTGATCCTGAAAAATCAGAAAAAATAATGAAGTTTGCTTTTGGCGGCGCTTCAAAAGTAGGTTGGTCTTTTTTCTACCAAGAAGCGAGTGAAGGCGAAACAAGCGTTTGGGGCACATTAGAGAACAAAAAAAGTTTTGTTAAAGAATCTTCTGTTGGTGTTTTGAGCTTAACAAAAAACGGTTTCTTTTGGTCTAATGATATTGCTATGATGATGCAGTCTGCTTTTAGAACAATAGAAAGAGAAGAAATTTTAACATCTAATAAAGATCCAGAGCCATTATAATAAAATGAACAGGTTTATACTTTTACTTGGGAGTGCGAGTGGAGAAAGAATAGACGCTATCATAAAAGGAATAGAATTAGTAAAATTTGAAACAGAAAGCGTGTTAATAGACAATAGCTCGGTTTTTACCGAATTAAATAACGAGGGGCAAAAAGGAATTTTTGTCAACGCCGCTGCTCTGTTTCGCGGTGCGACACTCCCCTCAAAAGAACTCCTCGAACACATAGAGGTGCTGTCTGGAAGAGATAGGAACAGTGAGGAGCGGCACACGCATGTATTGGATATTGATTTAATGATGTGGGAAGAAAAAGGTTTTGTTTTTTTGGGTAAAGATAAGTATTTTGTTGGCGGCTATCCTTTTTTTGCTCTAAATCAAATTAAAAAAAACGCATTATTTGAAAAAGAAATTGATTTTCTGATGGGCGAAAAAAAAATAGAATTAGATTTTTTAAATAAAAGTTTTTACCATTTATTATCAAAAGAAAAATTCAATAAACTTATCAAAAAATAAAGCGTGTTTGAAAAGTTAAAGAGGTGTCAAAAAAATAAGCTATCTTGCTTTTTCAAAAGGATTAAGTTAGAAGGTTTCAATTAATAAAAATAAATTTTAGCAAGAAATAGAAAAATTAAAAACTCATTAAAGAGTTAATTTAATAACCCAAACGAAATAGGTTCCAGACTTAAACAAAATACACTAACAAGAAAGCGTTTTCTATATCAGAAACATCTTTAATCAAGCCGTTTTATGTATATTCCTTGCAAACGACAACTCTTTAAAGCAGCAAAGTGTAGGCTTGCGTTAGTTAGCCGTAGAATTAAGCCCACCGCTGCTGCGTAAACACGAAGCACCCCAGGACAGGAAGCTTTTTTTAAAAAAGAGGACTTGTTAAAAGTGTAGCAATCACAACAAACCCTTACCCGATTCTAGTTTTACCACAGAAAAATTGGTTTGTGTAATCGGTAGAAAGGTTTAATTTTTTAAAAATTAGGATTTTTTAATCACATATCCTCGATCTGTCTTCTCTAAAATTAATTCAGCTTCTCTGTCTTTGAAAAAAACTCTACACAACCATTGCGAATTAGGTTCGTCGTAAACGCAAGTGTCTAGTTTAAATTGCTGAACCATTTGTCTTTTATTTTCAAAATAAGGACCGCTTGTCTCCGTGCCAAATTTTGCCTCATCAATATCTATCGAGTAGATAAGGGCGCTTGTAAGTTGTTCTTGGGTTGGTTGATTTATAGCTGCTTCTTGTTGTTTTTGGTTGTTGAAATAAATTAGAATACAGAATATAACAACAACAATTAAGCAAATGTAAATAACCAGTTTTTTCATTTCATCAATTTTTTTTTCCAACAATTTTGTTTCTTCCTTTAGTTTTTTCCTTTCTTTGGTTCTTTTTTCTTCATTTGAAGATTTTATTTCTATTTCATTCATAATTAATCCTAGTTGATCCTGATTGATTCTGGCTGTTTCTTACTGCTATTGTTTTGTTTGCTTGTTTTTATTATTGAGGTTTTCCAAACCAAAATTTTCAAGTAAAAAAATTAACATTAACAATAAATTGTGTTTTTAACCTTACTATTTCTATTGTTTTTTTTTCAAAAATCAAGACCCTACCTGTTTTCATTATGTTTTGTCAACAAAAAACAAACTGGGTTGTCTTTGTGGAATTGTTGTTTTGCTGTGCTTAATGGGAACTTATGAAATAAAAATAGTGTTAAGTTTGGTTCTCTTACTTATTCAGTTTTATTGTACTGTTTTTTCAAAATTAGCAATTAAAGTAAGTTATTTTCATTGAAAAAATTAAACATTATTTTTGGCTTGTTTTTGCTAACATGAAAGTCCCTTGGATTCTGCGAAAGATACAAGTAGGATATTTATATTTCAAGCAAGCCTTTTTGTTCCAGATATGAATTTGCACAGCGTTATTTTGCTTCTAGATCCAGTTCCAAAAACATGCTTTCAGCATCAAATTTTAGCATCTGTTAGCATAATTAGCCCGAGCGAAAAAAGTAGGAGTGGTTTGTTTTTAAAATTGAGAAAAAGTTTCTGTTGACAAATAAAAGGTTTACATTTAAAAATTAGTAAAATTTTAAAGGCAACCAATGAAACCTCATTATCCTTGGCATCATCATAGAGTAAAAGCAAATATTTCTAAAGAAGACTTGTCAATACTAGAGCTTGCTTTAGGTTCTTTTTTTGAAAAAGGCAATCCATTTCCTTTTTTTGAAAGCACATCTTACATTGCTAACGAGACTTCTTCTTACACTATTGAAAACAGAGATTTTTCTTGGCATAGAAATAAGATACCAAATTTTTTAATAGAGGACGTTTATTGGTCATTAACCAATCATTTGAGAGAAGATTGGTTGGAGGCTGTCAAGTACGCAAAACAAGAAAAGTTTCATTCGCTAGTCTCTCTGTGTCGAGAAACAGTAGAAAAACAAAGGATTCTTCTAGTCAGTATGACGGAGAGTTTCACATTAGAAGATGATGTTTTGAGGGAGATAAAAGAACTTCCGCTAGATAAAGAAGAAATAAAGTCTTACTGCATAAAAAACAGCTATGAAGGGGATAAAAAATTATACCCTTCAGGCTCTCTGATACATTTAAGTGTCGCTGCCGACAGACAAGACATAATTGAAGAGTTTTTATCAATTCATTATCCGGTTTTAATCAGGAACCTTTCCGGAAAAACGGCGACAGATATAGCGGCAGAAAAAGGATGTTGGGGGGTGTTGAGAGCGCTTTTATGTATGGATTTATCTAGTTTAACGCTGTCTCCAGAACAACATATTACCAACACATTCTTGAACTGCTTAAGTGACACAAGTGAAAGTGACAGTGAAGAAATAAAAGAAATGACTGTTGATTTTATCATTCAATACTCCAGTGAATGGAAAAAACTAAACAAAAGACTCCAATACGATTTAGGCATTCAAAGCCCGTTGGGAGATGGAAGATGTTTTTGGTATTATGATAATGGAAAAATAGTAAAAACTGATTTGAATAGTGGGTTAAACAAAGCTTTAAATGAAAAATACGACAATATTATTCCAAATTGGGTTAGCAATATAAAAGACAAACTAACAGAAAGCTATGATAAATAAAAAAACAAAATTAATTTCAATTGGAAGAAAAAATTATTATAAAGAATCTTTGGTTAGAATAAAAAGAGCACAAGAAAACGAAAATGATTACATATGGAATTATCTTTTTTCTGTTATAAAGTCGTGGGTTGAACAAGAAGGCTATAATCATGCCGTTTTTTATAATATTGGTGATTTTTTAGACATGCCATTACCAAAAAAAATGAATAAAAAAACCAATAATGAGTTTTTAAACAAAGTGTTAAATAAAAACTCACTAAAAGAAAAACATACAACATATAGGTGTTTGCTTGAAACCATAGCCAATGAAAGAATCATGAAGAGATGGAAAAGCACAACGCACCCAAGCTTTTTAAAATATCCAAGGCTGACAGAAAATAGAGAAAAAATAATTTCTCAAGCACTATCTAATTTGTGCCTTGATGGATCAAGTTGGGTTGATGTAATTTCAGAAGAACAAATGACAAAAATAAAATTTTTAAAAACAACATCAAAATAGTCTGCACTTTGAAGTTGTTTTAATAAAAACTCTGCTAATGTATGCTTGCCGTCAGGTTTTTAAATGTTTGTTTTTGTAGGTCGCTAAACCATTATCCTCCATCGCAATAACCTGTTATGAATTAGAGTGAGAGAGTCTTTTCTTATGCTATAGTTTCGCAGTAGTTTATAGTGAGGCGACGATAAATAAAAGCTCAATTGGTAATTTAATAAAATATACCAAGATAAGATGCGTTGTTTGCTAGGTTTTTTCTGCTTTAAGTTTTAATGTTCCTCCTGCCTGTTTCGCTAAGTGTTTATAGCGTTTAGCGAAAAAGAATTTTTAATAGCAGTTTTAGCACTGTAAAACCGCAAGCGCCAAGTTTCGTCGTGGCTGTTTTTTTGAGAGGGAGGCGCAATTAGTTTTTGTGTTAGTTTTTGAGAAGGTTAAATTATTGATTACTGGTGTCCATCAAGAGACCAATGTTTTCTGGGTTTGCCTTCAGCCAACGGTATCTTGTAATAAAATTAACAGCATCTTCTTTTATTGTTTTTTTTCTGTCTGCTAGTATTTGTTTTTCTTTTCTGTTGTTTAATATTTGGTTTCTTGTGTTTATAATGTTCTGTGACATTTCCTTGGTTATCTCTTTACCAAGCACTTCTCTGTCTCCTAAGACGTTGAGCAGTTCAATTATTTTTTCCTGTCTATTTTTTTCAGTTTCTTCTATAATTTTTATCTGATCTTCTATTTTTATCATCTCTTGATTAAATCTTTCCAAAGCAATTTCTTCAGATGGAAATATAAGAAGTTGCATGTCGCTTTCCTTCTGCTTTTCAAATTGTTCTTTGGCAATTTTTTCTTGTTCTTCAACAGCTATCAAAGCAGCCCTGTCTTCCTCACTTTTAGTAGCGGGTATTATGTTTGTTGTTTGTCCTGTGTTTATACTTATTTCTTTTCTTTCTTTTCCCAGCGCCTCCCGCGGCAAGGAGTCTAAATAAAGCACATTACCTTTCTCATCGACCCATCTGTATAGGTGTTTACTTGTTGTTTTTCCTTTCTGTTGAGCATACACATCTTGAATAAATAAAAATGAACTAGTGAAAATTATAGAAAGACTTAAAGTTCCTAACAAAGTATGTTTTATAAAACAATTTTTCATATAATTTAATTAATACTCAGACTTTAAGGCTTATTTTTTACTTAAAAACTTGTTTTGTCAACAAAAAGCATTGACACAAAGAAAAAAATAGTTATTTTTAAAATAGTTGGTTTAAATTAGTTTTATGAAAAAAATAGAATTTGAAAAAAGCAAGCAAAAAAGCAAGAATGAATAAGTTTAATTGTTTGTTCAATAAAAAACACAAGCCCTAAGACTTTTGTCAAAGGGCTTTTTTATTTGCAGTTTATTAAGGAAATTGATGAGAAAAAAGAATTCTTACTATCCAAAAAACGCATTCCCTATTATTTTAAGTAACACGCCTAAATACAGCGCTGATTTACCTATATATTGTAAGGGAGAAAAAATTAATTTTAAAGTAACTAATCTGACAATGTATGAAAAAAAAATATTATCCATACTGAAAGAAGGGAAAAGAATAATTTTTGATATGAATTTAAGAAAAACTTTTATTGTTGTTTGGCGCAAGGGCGTACAAATACTTGGTAAGATGACCCTGCGAACTACGTCTAGGTTTATACAAATGGGAATTTTATTTTGTCACTCAAAAGAAGGACACTTAGTTCACTTATATCCAAACAAAACGATTTATCAACTTGTTTAATGTACCCAATGTGGGTATATCAATGCCTTTTTTGGGTATTAGCAATTATTAGGGGTTTCAACAAAAATCTTTATTTGATATAGTTAACGTTCCCGTGTTCTTGAAAGAAGTTTTCCAAAAACCAGGCATCATTTCTTGAATAAGCAGCCCTTCACCAAAATGTTTGTGGTTAACAATATCTCCTCTTTTCCACTCTTTCTTGTTAGTTTGAGTTGTTGTTGAGTTTAATAAGCTTGAAGGTAGAGAAAAATGAGAATTATTTTTTTGTTTCTGGTGATTACCATACACCATATTAGAGATTAGATTTTTTGTTTCAAAATGATTACTTGGAAGCTCTTCGTTGAACATTGATGGTTTCATTGCTGACATCTCTCCAAATAAATTTCTTGAAGATGCGTAAGAAATCTGCAGTGTTTTTTCTGCCCTAGTTATTCCAACATAAGCGAGCCTTCTTTCTTCTTCTATTTTTTGTCTATCTGAAAGAGATCGTTGGCTTGGAAATAAATTTTGTTCCCACCCTGTTAAAAATACGCATGGAAATTCAAGCCCTTTTGACTTATGAAGAGTCATTAGTTGAACTGCATCGTCGGTTTCTTTATGTATGGGGTCGTTCTCCATAGAAGCATAGCTTAAAAACGCAAGTCGGATATCTTGTCCGCTCAAATTTGGTTCTTTTTCTTGAAAACGTTCGCATGTAGCAACAAGTTGATTTAAGTTTTCTACCTTATCACTGTCGTACTCTTTCTGTTTCTGTTTCTCATAGTGTAAGATAAGTGCCGTGTCTTTCAGCAATTCTTTCATTTGCTCTTGAAGTGACAATCTGTTCCATTCAACACCCCAACGATAAAACATTTCTAGCCAGTCTTTGACTTTTTTTCCTTGCTTGTCTGCGACTTGCGAAACCCAAACCTCGCTTGCTTCAAAAAGAGAAATGTCGTTTTTCTTTGAAATTCCTTTTATTTCCCCTTTCACTTTATCACCTATGCCCCTCGCAGGGTTATTCAGGCACCTTTCCCAGGATTGGTCGTCTTTACTCAGGGTGAGAAGTTTTAAATAAGATAAAGCGTCTTTTATTTCTTGCCTATCAAAAAATTTCAACCCTCCATAAATAATATATGGTATACTTTGACTCATCAATTTTTCTTCAAAAAGCCTTGATTGTGCGTTCATTCGGTAAAGGATTGCAACATTCTTCCATTCCTCTATAACGCCTGACTTCTTCCAACCAAAAATCTTTTGCGCTATATCACCGGCCTCGTCAGTGTCTTTCTCGTAGGCTACGCATAAGGGCAGTTCTCCTTGTTCTTTTTTTGTCCACAGTGTTTTTTTAAATTCTTCTCTTTGGTTGTTTTTTTTAAGAAGCCCGTTGGCGAGTTCAAGGATGTGCGATGTGGAGCGATAATTTTGTTCAAGTTTGTATATTTTTGCTCCTGTAAAATCATCAATGAAGTCTATTATGTTCTCTGCTCTCGCCTGTCTCCAACCATAAATGCTTTGTCCATCGTCACCAACGACGAAAGCAGATCCTGTTTCTCCAACCATCATTTTTAAAAACTCATATTGAAGAACGCTAGTGTCTTGAAACTCATCGACTAACCAGAATTTTTTAACCTCTCTATATTTGTCTAGCAAAAAAGGATTGTTTCTGATTGTCTCCACAGAGCGAAGTAAAAGCTCTCCAAAATCAACCCTGTTTGTTTTATCACAGTAATATGTGTACTTCTCGTAAATGTTTTTAAATATGCGAAGCTCTGTTGTGTTCGATTTCGTTTGGTGAGAGCGCAGCCCAAGTTCTTTGCTTTTATTAATCCAAGCAGCGACTTCCTTTAAGCCTATCCGCGGAATTTCTTCTTTGTTGTAGTTTTCTTCTATAACTTTTTTAACTACTCTTGTTTGCTCGTCCTGATCAAGGACAAGGAAGTTTTTTTCTAACAAAGCGATTTCAAAGTTTTGTCTTAAAAAGTGGTGCCCCCAACTGTGAAAAGTTCCAATCCAAGCTCCGTTGTTTTGTGACCCCCACTTGGTTAATCTTTTTTTCATTTCCTCTGATGCTTTGTTAGTGAAAGTAAGAGCAGTTATCTCTGCGGGGTTAACTTTGTGTCTGTCAATCAAATAAGCCATTCTTGAAACCAGCACCCTCGTTTTTCCGCTTCCAGCGCCAGCCAAAACTAAAGAGTGCTGCGTTGGTGACTCTACAGCACTCTTTTGAGCATCATTTAAATCAGATAGGTACAGTGTCACAGCAAAACAGCAGATTCAGATTCTGCCCAAGATTCAAGACCTCTATTAACCTTGTGGGTTAGCTGCTGGCGCAACCCACCTTTGAATTGTTGAATAGTTGTGTCAATAATGATTTGTCTTGGCTTGTCAAAGCTTACATTGCCAGTCGGCTCCGGTGACAGCCTTGAAAGAATTTTAGCTGCTAGCCTTACACTTTTTGGCATTTTTTTTGGCATTTTTTTTGGATCTTTACCAGCTTCTTCAGACAGCGCCTTCAAATACAAGTAAGCTGCTTTTCTAGCGCCATCCAAATTCATTGTGAACTCCACAGAGATGTTTTTTTCATCCTTCCAAATAATCTTATGTGAAAACACGGGAGCAAAAGGAATATACACCACCACATCGTTTGGCAACCTTGCTTCGCCAGGAATTTCAAATATTTCACCCATCACGCTGCTTATCTTGTCTTCTGTAATATCCCTGATTACTTCTTTTTTGAAGGCAAGATTGAAAACAACAGGTTCGAAGGATACGTCAGCGTTAAAAATCATGTTTTACACTCCAAGGCTCAATAGGTAGTGGTAATACTACAATTTTAAAATAAAAGTCAATATAGCTTAGTTGAGAAAAGTTACAAACAGTGTATAGTATTATGAAACAAATAAAAATGATTACAAATAAACAAATTCTTCAGTATAAAACAGATAAAAAAAATATTAAAATTTTTAAAGAAAAAACTGACTTTTTATTTGAAAATAGTTTTTTTTGTGACAAAAGCTACTATAATTCTCTGGAACATAAGAAAAATAAAAGTAAATTTAATTCTTCTATAAAAACAGATTATCTTTATGATGCCCTCGTAGGAATGCCGCACATAAATGTAGCAGAAGTAAAGCAGTATTTTTCATTCTGTTTCTCAAACAACGAAAAAGAAGCTTTTAAAGAAGGGCTTGAAATAATTAGCAACCATTTTTGCCAAAAAGATTTTGAATTTTTTCTTCAGGAAATAGTTGAGGATATAATTTTTAAAATAAAAAACAAAAGCGAACTGTTCAACCTTGATACATGCATGAATTATTTCAGTGCAGATGACATACTTTGTTTTTCTAAAGAACTAAATAAATACTCATGCTTTGACATTGACTCGCTTAAGGAATTAGACTTTATTATTAAATTGTTTATTGTTGATCCTGATAAACAAAGAGAGGCAATAAACACTTCACTGGAGAAGCTTTTAAAAAAAACAGATTGGTTTATTCTTGAGTATTTTTTTCAAAAACAAAACAACACAGTGTTTGTGAATAATTATAAAAATACACCTTATGAAAATTGGAAAATAGGACACGCACAAATAAGAGAAATTCTTTTACCAATAAGTAAAAAAGTTTTTTTCAACCCCCTGCTCATGCTCGAAAAACAAGCAGAAAACTTCACAAGTAAGCATGGAAAAGAAGAAACAAAAAAGATTAAGGTAAAATACGAATCCTATGAAGAGAGCTACTATCAGCCGATAATTAAAAACTGCATCAGGTTTATCTTAGATCAAGATTGTTCGCCTGGTGGATTTTTAGAGTTTTTTAAAAATGTTGGGGTAAAAAAAAGTACAAACACAAGAATTAACTCAGAGTTGGGTTATGGTGATAGAACGAGGCAGGATAAAGTAATTTGTATTATTGAGTTGGGGTTAGGCAGGCAAAGTTCACTAGAGACAGTTTTGGAAAACGAGTGCCCTAAAAATTTCTACATTTTGAACGTCGTTGAATTAATGAACCTTCCGATTATAAACAACAAGTATTGCTTTAAATCAAGCGAGGATATAAAAGAAATGACGAAAAAAATACAGCGGTTAAGTTTATCCGGTGAACAGATAGAAGCGTTAAGCTTAAAATATGAGAATATGTTTGCGCCCACGTCAAAAATAGAAAATTGTGAAATTGAACAGTATAAAGCCATGTTTAGTGTTGTTCCTAATCAAAGAGCAGACACAGACAGGTTTGTTGAAGAGCAAAAGGTATACTTCGATGCTCTTTACAATTTCAGCAACACAGTGAATTGGTTTGGGACAAATTCAACTGATGAAACCAACAAGTCTTATTATTACAAAAGGTATGTAGAAAAAAATGAATTAATAAAAACAATTAAAGAAGATAGCGTAAACAGAAGACGGGAGTGTAAAAAAATAAACGACAGGTTCTAGCGCTCGGAGCTTGACGTTTCATGTATCCTGTATAAATTTGTTGTATTTTACAAGGTCCTCATTATGCTTGTTGTAAACCTATTCGGAGCACCTTCTTCAGGTAAAACAACAGTTGCTGCGGGGCTGTTCTACCTTATGAAACTAAACAGATTTAAAGTGGAAATGATTAGAGAGGTGGCAAAAGATTTGGTGTATCAAGAAAGAAGCAAAGAGCTTTCCTATCAGTCTATTATCATGGGTAAACAAGGTTTTAGTCAATATTCTTTAATAGAATCTGTTGATTATTTGATAACAGATTCTCCAATACTACTCTCCCCATTTTATGCTAGGTATCACAATCAGCTTTATGGGATAAACGAAATTGAAGCCTTGGCTAAGGTAGAGTTTGACAGGTATGAAAATTTAAATTTTTTATTTGAGCCTGAACATGCCTTTGAAAAATTAGGAAGACGCCATGACGAAGAGGAATGTAAAATCATTAGAAAAAAACTGCCGGAGTATTTAGAGGCTTTTGGAATAACCTATGAAAGAATTATTCCGAACCCGGCGACACCGACTTTAATACTTGAGAAGATTTTAAATTTAAATAAAAAACCTGTTTTAGAAAACCAATTAACCTCTTGGTTTGATGAAAGACACTTAAAAGATTACGGTGTAACTAATGGAAAGTAACATAAAAAAACCTGATGGAGTTTTCTTAATTGAAAGTTCACCTTTTCTTGCTACAACACCAGGGCATTATCACTTCATACATCGCTACGAAGACCAAGAAAATAGTATTACAAAAGTAAACCTTGATGTTTTTAGTGGTGGAGAAATTGAAGTTCCAACAGGAGAATTAATTCTTGCAGATGCTTTCCATGGACTCCAACAGGCGCACAACCCTAGGCTTAAAATTAAACCAGGAGTGTATAATACCGTAGTAACGGTGGCGAATTTTAGTCATAGTTTGAGTAGAAAAAAACAAAAGTTTGCTTATTTCACCATCATTATTGATGAAAAATTGTTTGCTGAAAGGCGTGCTAAGCAAATAGATCTTATAGAGGTAGGGCACAATCCAAATATTAGTCAAGAAACCCTTCTTATGACATGGCAGTCTTATTTACCTCCTCCGGGATGGATAGAAGAAGAGTCTGTTGAAGAAATTGAAATAACAACAGGCGCAATGGCTGTATTAGACCTGAGTGTAGGGAGGAGTGGTTTGCCGCCTAATACGCCTGAAAGTGGGGTGGGCTGGTACGAAGCCCTTTTTGAGCATGGTGTTCCAAGAAGCTGGTTCGACACGATGGATTCACATGAGCCCTACATGAGTGGTTACGCAAATTTCTACCTGCCGAGCATGGAGCACTCGGACCAACCGTCGCCCGGAAACATGATTTTGTGCCGCGCAGACAGTGGCAGTGGTAGTTATTACATTTATAAAGAAGTTGCTTTAGTGCAAAACGCCTTGGAAGAAAAATTGATTGCTCTTCATGTTGATTTTCAGGCAATTCCAAGAAACCATATGAAGCCTTAGGAAGAATTCTAAAATCTTTGTTTGTTTTTTTTGGTTTCAATTGGCTTAATTTCTTTTTTTAATAAGTAGCTCTCTATTTTTCCTTTTATCAGGTTGTACTTCTGATCGTTTTCTTTCACAAAACTAAATTTATCCACCCAATCTTTAAAATCTTCTGTTAATTCATGTTTTTTTGATAAGCTAACAATTCCGCTATTTAAATTATTAGCTTCTATAAAAGATGTTTTGTGAGGAATTCTAATTAAACCATTAGAATTATTTATTTTTACTTTCAAGGGCTCTTCAAAAAAATCAAAACAATTTTTCCAACAATTAATATAATAATCCTCCCATCGAATATTTAGAGTTGGCATGTGTTCTTTGTTTGATAAAATCTTGCAACTGTCTATTATTTCAATTTCATAATTTTGGTTTTCAATGTTACTTAATATGTAGTACTCAATCCTGGATAGTGTTTGCGTATGTTCTTGTATCCAGAGAGAACTGCAGTCTATTTTTTCATTAAACCAAGAGGTTTTCAAAAAGCCCTGATCATACATCGCCACCAAGTACTCCCAGGTTTTTTTGTTTTCTATATTAAAAGATGCCCCCATCATTGTTTTGTCTATTTTGTTAATTAGCAATCCGTCACTTTTTCTAGTTTTTTTCAATGCTTCTGATAGAAAAGAATAGATTTCAATCATTGCCTCTAGGTTGTTCTCCTTAAACATTTTGTCGGCATAAATTGAAACATATTTTTCTATTGTTGAATTGAAGTTATCTTTGCTTTTCCAATCATTATCTAATTTTTCTAAAACAGTGTTAATAATAACCTTACTTTTGGTTTCTAAAACAGTAGAAAATATTGTTTCCGTCATTAAATTTGAATTTACAGATAAATAGTTTGTTTGATGGCTTTCTTTTTCTGAGGCAAAAAATTTGTTTATTTTGATTGGTGTTAATAAATTTACATCTAAATCCTTTGATGCAAATAGAAATTGAAGCAACAAAGAATTACCGTTTAGTATACTTGAGTACAACTTTTGATCTACAGTTTCTAATTGACTTTGCGGAAACACAATCTTCATAACTAAACGACTAATCCGTTTCTACTTTCTGTTCTGCTCAGTTCCTGATACCTTTTATTTATTAAATTATAGAAAGACAAGTCTCCGCCGTCATCAAATAAATTGTCTGTGTTTTTGCTTTTTATCACAGCGTCAACTTTTCCACCTAAATTTTGCCACAAAACAACCTTCGTTTTTAATTCGTTTAAATTTATAGCAAAATTCAACATATCTTTCCCTAGTTCAAAATATACATCCTGATTCCATCCAGCTCCAGCAAAGCTGTCTTTTAGCCAGTCAACAAGGTGGGTTGACCATTTAGCTCCTTCATTTGTTTTTTCTAATGCGTGATTAAATTTTATCCAAAATTGAGCAGCCCTTGTTCCTGTCAAAAGCTTCTCGTGGTGCCCGACGTTTAACAAAACGTTTTTCCCTTCAGAGCCGGCTCCTTTCAAAAACATTCTAAATTCTTCTTTATTTAAATCAACAGCAAGTGGCCATAAAAAATCAACATGAAAATCGGGATTTTGATAGTTTAAATTTACCCTTTCAGATTCTTTCCTTATCAAGTCTGTCATCTTAACTTGAAAAACTGGAAGCTTACCTTCAAATTCAAATTTGTGAGACACTGTTTTTTCAAAGTCCAACATCAAAGCACAAACTTCTTTTATTTCAGCAACAAACTTCTTGTGAAGCAGGTCTAAAGATGGAGCATGGTTGATAGACTTCAACTCTTCTTCTTCTGTTGGCTTTATGTAAGTTGAAAAACTTTTATCTTCTTTAAAATGTTCTATTGATTGAATTAGCGGTTCTTTGTTTTGATTTTTTTTATTGTGTTGAGGCTCTGTTTTGTTTTGAATTCTTTTTTCTTCTCTTGTAACCCACATTACAACCCATTTAAAATTTTCTAATGAACTTGTTTTTTTCATTCTTTCTTCATTGTTTAGCACTTCAAAAACAGCACTTGGGTATATTGAGGCAAGAGTTTTTAGTAAAAAACTGTGGTTTCTGTTTTCAGATTCGGATAACATAGTTACTATTTTTTTAAAATTGTTTTCTGTTGGCGGATACGAGAGAGTTTCCGAAAACTCCTGCTGAAGATTCAATAAGTTGTTGAAAAAATAGTATATTTGGCTTAAAGAAGCCTGAGAATTGTTTTTTTTATTTAATGCATCAACAACATCCGAAGCTAATCCGAGCGGGGGCAGTACTTCGCAAGAGCTACTGTTAGTTGGGTTGATAAATCCTTCCTCCCAAGGTCTAGTTTTCCAAACTTCCTCTATGCTTAATGGAAAATATGGATTCTTGTTCATCGCAGATCCTGTTTTGTTTATTGTTTTTTTATTTTACTAGATTTTTTTATTTTTAAAATAGTTTTTGTAAGAAACTTTATTGTCTTAGGTGCTAGGCTTTTTTATTTTAATTATAGCAAGGAATTATCTTGCTTTCGCCAAAACCATATCCAAGATAGTGTTTTACACGTTTTACAGCACTGCATGCTTAAAATGCCTGCAGAAATAAACTCTTTCAAACAGTTTAAAAACTCTATAAAAATCTAGTTTTTTTTGTTTGTATTTCTCATAAAAAAGTACTGCCTATAGCTGTGTTGAACAAGTTTTTTGTGATAAACCAGTCGCAGATTCTTATTAATGTCTTTTTTTGAAATAAGCAGAAAAATTCAGTTAAAAATATATTTTTTTCTAACAATGAAACATCCAGTAGTTGATCGTGTTTTATTTATTTTTAGTATCCAAGGCTTTAAATATTTTTTCAAATAAATAAAAACAGCATTCTACAACCTAAAAGAAAAGCTTTTTTTCCAAACAAAATATGTTCTACAAAAATAAACAATTTATTCTTGTAAGTTTTTCTCAACCCATCATTATCATAGCCTACGCAAATCATATTGTTGCTTCTGTTATCAACAATAATTTTTAAAGCAGTTTTATCGCTTTACGCTTTGGAGACGTTTAAGTTGTCAGTAAAGAATGTTTTAGTATGGTTAAATTAGCCAAAAATATCTGCTAAAGGATCGCTCCCTGGTTTTGGCGGATCCTTCACCTCGGTTGAGTTTATGTTGACGTTTTTTGCAGGCTGAAGCTTTGGAGGTAAATCGTTTATGTCGGTGAACTGAAGGCTTATAAAGCGCTCTTTGTCCTTGCTTTCTTTCCACCAACCAACAACAGAGTGCTCTTTTCCGCAAACAATCACCTTCCCTCTAAAATCAGGCTGTGTCTCTTTTGATTTTTTATTTACAAAAGCATAGCCGCTTCCTGAAGATTTAATTTTCTCAAACTGCTGGCTCATTCATAACTCCCAAACTTTTTTAATTTTTATACCACTGATACAATTCTCGTCAATTGCGGCTGCTTTTTTTTGATTGAATTTTAACTTGTGAAAATATACCTGTAGTCTCCCATAAAACCATCATAATTTCATGAGGTTTATACATGATGATTTTTTGATTATCTTTTGAGTTTTTATCAAGAAAAGAAGCAAAATAAGTAGCTGCATCATATGTCATTCTTTCAACTTGTGACCAGTCTAGTTTTATTTCTTTTTTGTCCTGATGTTGGTGCATCTTTATGTTTTCAATTGTTTTTTCTATGTGTGGCAAATCAATAATTTTTGGCAAATCTAAATCTCCTATTTCTTGCATTTCATCTTTAGGTTTTTCTGCCAAAACAGCCCACTTCTCATATCCGGGTGGGGATTCATCAAAATGCTCTGCGTATAATAAAGCCAACTCTTCGAAAACTCTCTCCTCGCCGCGCCATTGCAGGCATTCCAAAACCAACAACCATTCCAGTTTTCCAGGATAGTTTTTCTTTTTTATTCCATGAATGGCGCAGTTTACTAATTCTGTTTCCCCCATTAAAAGAATAGGAAACTGAAGTTTTTTAATTTTCACCATCAAATCAACGAGCTTGTAAAGCCCACCAACTTCTTCTTCTGTTCTTTCCAAAATCATTCTACTAAAATCAAACCTAGAGCGCTTTAACTCTTTCACAGCAGCAATCATATCTTTCGTCTTGTGCGTCGAAAGATTGCTCGGAGATCCTTCCAGCACCAACACATTTCTCCCCGAAGTGCCATGATTTTTTTTGACATGAAATGGCTCCCACGCAGGAGGCGATATTTTAAATAGGTCGGCGTAAAGAGAGGATAGTTGTTCAAAAGCGAGCGCTTGGTTGCTTATTTGATAAGAATCCATAAGCATAAACCAAGCTTGTTTATCATCTCTTCCCTGTTTAGTTTTCAAATACCTTACTAAAATTTCATTCGCTCTTGAACTGTCACCCTGTGAAAAACAAATTGCAGATTCTTGCTTTTGATTGGTTGCCGTTGAGATTACATGAACATACTTTTTTTTCAGTGATTTTTCCATTATCTCATTGAAGGATTTTTCTTCTTCTTCTTTTCTTCTTTCTCTCTCTTCTTCTTTTTCTTTCTTTATCTTTTCAGCAATGCTTAAATTGTTTTTTGTTTTTTCTTCTAGCGTTTTTTTATGCTGCTCAGTATTTATTTGAGAAACGTGTTTATTTAATCCGCTCAAAAGTTCAGAATCGTCATCTGAAGTCTTGCTTCTATTCATAATTTTTTTAATAAAATCTAACATTTTATTACTTTTACCTTTTTAAAGAATAATTTAAATTTATTTTTACTTGTTTATTTGGAAAAATCAACATTTAAGTTCAGTTTTCGCTAACCACAGTAATAAAAATTAATTTTTACAGGTTCGTGTTCGCTTTTAAAAAATGATTTTTTCAAAATGTGCTTTTTTTATTTTTTCAGTGTTCTTTCCGGCTTTTCAAAGCATTACCTTTATGAATTTAAAAAGAAATAATGTATTGTTAATTTTGTTTTAAAATCCATCAAGGTTTAAGTAGGTGGTTTTATGGGGGCGTTTTGGAAAAATAAAACACGCATCAAAAAAATAAAACCTTTTTATCATTCAACTTCTGAGGGGAGGATTCTTTCCGGTATTGGTTCCAAAAATATTTTTCTATGCTTATTAGAAATTTTACTAAAATAAGCAACTCCTTTGTCTTGCGCAGATCTGTTATATTGGTTTAGTGCTCTCCTCACAGACCCGTTCTCCAACCTTAAGTATTCAGTAATCGCTTCTGCTATAATTTTTATGTTGTTACTGTTTTTAATAGGAAGGTCACTGTGTTTGCTGATAGGTGCTGCCTCTTCGTTTGAGGCTCCTGGGATAATATGAAACCACCCTGCACTCTCTGTGTCATTTTCAGTACGCCTACTGAAAGAGCTTTCAGCAGCGATGATTGACAATAAAAGTCTTGGGTCTATCCCTTGTTTTTGTCCAGCTTTAACAGACTCAAGAACGATTTGTGCTGCTGCTGAGTTTTCCATGTTGTATTGGTGAGCTATTCTTTGGGTCCAAAGCTGCTGTTCTGAGTTTAACTGACTCATTATCTTGTGGTATCTTAAGTTTCTCAGTTTTTCTACTGTTTCTTTTTGAAGGTTGCTGGGTTCAATATTAAAAATTTCCTCATTAGTCAACGCACCCCAAGAGATAGGTGTTTCTTTGGCTGCTTTAATTGAATGTTGTTGTGTTGCAGCGTATCCAAACGTTTCTTTATTTAAAACCGAGGTGTTGTTTGATACAACTAGAAAAGCAATTAATAAACTTAAAAATAAAACTGATACAGTGTCTACAAGCAAGCCGTTATTTTTTTTTATTGGCTGTACGTTGTTTTCGTTTTTACTTCCAATCAGTCTCAATTTAGCTTTGTGGGAAAAATTGTTTATGTTCATCTCAGTCCTTGGTATCTGGAGGCGAAATACAATAACAAATTTATTAGATTTTTCAAGGTTTAATTGGGCTGATAAAATCTGCGCTAACGAGGCGAAATTAAGATCACCCAACAACAACCAACAAAAAGGGTTGACAGGAGAAAAGTGGACTTTTTCGTAGCAGTGCCATATGTGTTTCGTTTTTAGGATTAGCCATTGGGTTTGACCGAGTAATCAGCCGGGTTGTTGTTGTAATGGTGAATCCGTGCAACAGGAACAGATTGGTTTGAACAGTGAAAGCGACAGTGGTTAAAGCCAACACCAAGCGCTGTGTTAGTGCAGGCTTTATGGCGCGGCGAGGTGAGCGAGATCTTGCTGTTGGTGGCGGCTGTGCGCTTCTATAGCTGCCAAATGCGCAGCAGAAGATCTTGTTTGCGGGTCAAGCTGCGTTGCATTATTTAAATGACAACAATGCGCTATATCAGAATTACCAAAGAAGCTTAATAACATAATAAACTGTAAAGTATTCTATGGCGAGAAAATTACACATTGCTTGTTTAGACTAATATGCTAACTAGCACCAAGCGTTTACTTGTTTTTCTAAAGCGTTATAATCAATGAATAGTTGCTTTTTTAATTATTCAATTAGGGTGGGTATGACAGAAAATTTTAATCATTTAAAAAGGTGGTCAATTTTTTACTCGCTTTTTTCAAGCGGCAAAGGAGAATTGTCGGTTGATTATTTGTTAGATATGAGAGAACAAGGGTTAATTGAAACAAAAGACTGCCCATGCTTTAAAGAAAAGTTTGACGACTGCAGTTTTGGTAGAGTGCCTGGTTTTTTAGACAAGGAGGATTATTTTGTTTTTCAAAGTGTGGTAGATGTGGAAAAAAATCATATAAACTACAAGTTTTTCAGTTATTTTTATGCTTCTTTTAAAAAAGAAGTTCAAAGTTTTTTCAAAAAAGAAGAAAATTTGAATTTTTTTATTGAATTATGCGCAAAAAATAACCACACAAGAGAGGAGAGAAAAAATGGGGTTAATTTTTATTTCCGACTTATTTTAGGCTTGTTATCAGAAGAAAACGGTTTTTTCAGTGATCAATCAAAAGAAAAAATATTTCGTTCGGCTTGGTTGTTCAGCCCAAACGATAAACAGTCAAGCTCTTTCCTTGCTCGTGAAGAATTGCTAGAGTACTTTATGTCCAATCAGGAGACTAAGTTCGGCTTTGTTAAAAAAATAAAAAATTGGGAGTTCTTGTTTTGCGAGACAAAAAGTGAAAAATTGCTTGGTATGCTTTTAAAAACTGAAGGTATAGATTGGTCAATAGAAAAAAACTCGCACGAAAAAACAATTACCCTGACAGAAAAATATAGTGCGCTATTTCCGTCTTTTAAAAAAGAAATTTCTGATGCTTCTAAAAAATTTATTTCTAATGAGGTTATAGAATTAAAGTATAGCGAATTTGTGCGTGAATTGCTTGAGTCGCACAATTTTGAATTTAGGATAAAAAAAGGCCCGTCGTTAGGAGAAGTTCTAGATTGGGCAAAGTACAAAACAAAAACAGGGTTTCCTTTATTTTTACTTTCTTTTAATAAAGATTTTTATTTATCAAATAAAGTCCAAACCACTAACAAAGGGTTAAAAGAAATGTCCTTTTCATTTCTTGAAAAATTAAAAAATCAAAACCCACACACCCCACACCTACCATCTTGGCTTGAGTATGGATTAGTTTCAAATATTGATTTAAAAGTTAAAGAATTAAAAAGTTTTGTTCATCAAGAATTAGAAGAGAGAATAAAAGAAGTTGTTGGTAAGGATGTTGTTTATCCATATTTCAGTTGTTTAGATTATTACATTGATAATTTTGATTTGATAGAAGAAGGGCTTTCAAAAAAAGTCTACAAAGAAATTTATTATCTTTTCGGAAGAGAAGAAAAGAAAACAAGCTTGATTTTTGAAAAAGAAAACGGTCCATCTTTTGATAAGGGTTTAAAAATATTTTCCAGTTTTGGAATCAGAGGAGAAGCTGTAAATTTTGATAAGGTTTTAAAAATATTTTCCAGTTTTGGAATCAGAGGAGAAGCTGTAAATAAATTTATATTTGGTGCTCCAAATTTAAAATCGCAAACAAAACTGCTAGAATTAATCTCAGGCAAGAATTGGGATGAGAAAATAACAGAAAACATGTCTGCGTTAGAAAGGTTCAATATAATCTCAGGCGTTGGTGAAGATGTATATAAAGAAGAGGGTAAATACAGGGATTTATACGGGAGCCAAAAATCATTCTTTACGTCTTTAAGCAGCGAGGTCGAAATAATACCCGAGGTTTTTGTTTTTACGTTGCTTTGTAAAAGCAATTGGGGTTCTGTTTTTGATGCAAAAGAGAAAATGATCAAGTATTTATCTGAATCCCCAATGGAAAGATTATCAAATGGAGATTGGAGAGAATATATTGAAATAATGAAAAAGTATTATGAAGAAAACCCGAAAGAAATAAGAAAATCCTCAGAGTTGATTAAACTTTTTGAAGAAAGAATGTTTTTTATTGATGTTGTTAAAGAAAATAAAGAAAAAGTTAAAGTAGAAAATAGAAACCCCTTAAGGTTTTAAGCTCTCACTAACAACAAGAAAGAAAAAGTTTTAATTCTTTTTGTGTTTTTTTCAACACTCTACATTTTATTAGTTTTAGCAGAGGTGTCTGTAGTATAACCTAGAAATGCAATAATCTAATCAATGTTGCTTAGTAAGTGAGTGTAACGCATTTACAAGAGCAAGATGATACACAACAAACAGGGTAAGAGAGTCTTGGTAAAATAGAACAGTGCGCTTTTTAGAAAAACAGCATACAGATTTATATTGTTTTTGAAACAGATATAAATTGAATAATTTAAGGTTGTTTTTTATTTGTGTGTGCATAGCAGCGTTCCAAATTCAAGAATTTAGTTCTGCCAACCGAGCACCGCTCTAATTTTTTATTTGAAGCGCAATTAAATTGTTCTTGAGGTTCACACTGACAAGTAAAAGGTTATGCTGTAATTCAGCCTGCTAATTGAAAAAATCCTGATTACTATAAATTTAATAAAATTTAATAAAATTTAATAATGTTGATCTGGCATTGGTCTACCAGCAATTTTAGCGTATGACCTAGAGACGTAGCCAGCGTAAGTTTTGCTTCTGTCAGATAAAGCGCCGTTGTATTTTTGCAATGCTAGTCTTACGTCCCCATCATGCTGCGCCAAATATTTTGAAAGGATTTGCGCTCCTATGTTTAGATTTTTATCCGTCTGAAGAAGTATGGTTTCAGCGTTGTTTATGTCTAACTTATCCGGGTGCCACTTTGGTAAAACTTGAGTTAAGCCTATAGCTCCAACACTGCTCGCTGCGTAAGGGTTAAATCTGCTTTCAACTCCGACTACTGCAAGCAACAAGATTGGATCAACATCGTTCCTCTTGGCTGCTATAACAGCTTCTCTAACTATTTTTCTAGACGCTTGTGGAGAAATGCGATATCGTTGAGCGATTCTTGGGCTTACCTCGTTAATTTTTCTAACGTCGCGTATGTCAAGCTGAATGTCGGGGGTTAAGCCAGTAAATTTTTCCCATTGTTGCTCTCTTGTTAAAAAGTGACCTTCCCAATGAAAGGACTGTGATTCGTTTTTTTCAAGCAAAAAAGGGTTACTAAACGTTTCCACATAATCGTGCTTTTCTGGTTCAGAATGAGCGCTGCCATAATGATTAAAAATGGTTGGTAAAGTGATTGTTCCAATAAAAAATCCTGCAATAATAGAAAAAACAAATCCTCCATTTAGTATTAATTTTGTGTGTTGGTTGTTTTTTAGTGAAACAATTGGGTTTTGGGTTAGATAATTTTTCATGCACACACAGCCTTACCTTGATTTAGGTGGGTCGATTTTAATGAAAATAAATTAAAAATCAATACCCTACATTATTCTTTATGTGGTTGTGTTGTTTCACTTGCTTATATTTTATAACTAATTTAACTTTTTTTAAAGTTTTTATTGCTAGGTGTTCCAAGGCACATAAATTACGATGGTGTTTGGGTGGTGAGAAAAATGAACCCAAGCGTTGTGTGATTTGGTCAGAAAACCAGAGGCATTGTTGGTTTGACGAGTAACTGATTTTACAATTTTTAAACTAAGGTTTTTTTATGTTTAATGTCTTTTTTGTGTTTTGTTTTTAAATCAACCATTCAGGTTTGCATTGTTATTAAATTAATTATAGATAATAAAGGTTCTTTAAAAAATAAGAAAGAGTTGTTTGCGGCTGTTTTTTTAATGGCTGCGAAATCAAAGGTGAAAAAACCAGAGGCTTGGTTGTTTATCTAAAAAACTGTTGAGTTTTTGCTTTGATTAGTAAAAATACAAAGTTTTCATTCAGAGTAAGTGTATGTAAGAAATTTTAGTAAAAAGTATCTAGCAGATCTTTTTTTAATTAACATTAAAACTTTTTCAATCTATTGATTTTTAGTTTTTTAAAAGTATAAATTTTTTTATGGAAAATATACAAAAAAATTTCAACAATCAAATTGACTTTCTTTTGAAAGATTTGTGGTTTTTTTGTCAAAAAAATAAAGAAAAAGATGAAATGCTTGTAGAAATAATGATTATGTATTCCAATGAACGATCTCTAAAAAAACTAAAAAAGTTTTTGTTTTCGCTAATTTTAGTTTTTAGTGAATCGGCATACATTTATGTGTCAGATCACAAAGAAGTTAGGAGTTTTTTATTGAAAGACTTTAATAAAGAAAAAAAAGAAGAATCGTTTAAAAAAATAATATTTATATTTAAAAAAAGCATAAAGTTAGAAGATATAAATGAAGATTTAATTAAAAATGAAAAACTGTTAAGTATGGCGTATAAAAATTTAGAGAAAAGGGTTAATTGATGTCGATTTTTTTTAAAAATAAAGTAAAATTATGAAAAAGCTTAGGGTTTTTGTGAAATTTAAAAAAATAAAGTATTCAAATTTGTTATCTGTACACTCTGTTGGCAAGGAAAAACCTGAGAGAAGGTGGGTGTCAAAGATTATTGGTTGCAGTGCTCTGTTTTTGTCCGCACTAACGAACCAGGCCGTAGCTGGAGAGGCAGAAAGCGAAAGATATTTTAGGCAAGACACTGATGGTGTGATGGTTCTTGTCAATACCAGCTTTGATTATTCTGAATTTAAAAACAAAAAAAATATTGAAAACAGGCGGTTAGGAACTGCAAGGGTGGATGGTGGGCAGGGCTCGCTTCCTGTTTATGAGTTAGAAACGTTTATAGGTGTACCAAACGAATCCAAGCGCTCGTTTTTAATAAGAGTGGGGTCGGCTTTACATCAATTTGCTCAACAGGTTAATTTTGAAGGATGCGGGATGCTAGCATATAGAGCAGATACCAATCAATGGGGGGTTACTTTAACGACGAACCGCGCCCACCTTGGCTGCGTTGTTACAGATAAGACGCCGCCGGGGATGCGTTCTGCAGAGGTTACTATTCACAATCACCCCGAGGTAACCCGATTTAGGTTAAATTCTCAGGATGTCAATTTTTTAGGAAGCCCGCATAAGTTAGGGAGGTGGGAAACTTCAAGTCATGGTTTGGGTTTTTCTGAAAAAGACTTGAATGGTAAAGCGGGGTTTTTGTTAGACAGAGGGTATTTGTTTTACCATAATGGTGAAAGAGAAATTGAATCCTTGGGAAGTTTAAACAGCTTAAAGATCAGGTATGAAGAGTTGAGCTTGGCTGAAGTCAGCGTTATTAAAAAAACGCCCCTGTTATTTTAGCCGAATAGGTGAAAAATTTTTTCTTGGTGAAAGGTCTATCCATTGATTTTTATAAGCCATTCTAAAGGGAACAGAGACTATATCTCCTAACCTGTTCACTTGTACTGAAAAGTGTAAATGCGGCCCACTCGAATACCCCGTGTTGCCAGAATAGGCAATCTTTTCTCCAACAGCAACCCTATCACCAACGTTGAATATTGGGGTTTGAGGTTTCAGGTGGGCGTAAAGAGCCATTGTTCCGTCGTCGTGAAGTATCCTTATTGAGTTCCCTTTCGCTCTAAGCGATTGGTGTAATCCACCCTCTGTGTTGCTTAGAACCATAGAAACAATAATTCCTTCCCTTGCCACTAAAACAGGCGTCCCCACTGGAACCCTTATATCAACAGAATAATAAGCTTCTGGTGTGTTGTGGCTTAAGGTTCCGCCAAACACTTGGTCAATTCCGACTTTGACAGCAGCATCGGTATCGATAGGGAAATAATAAACCGCGCGCTCATCATGAACCGCATAGGGGCTCCCCGGGGTGGCGCTGGCGTTTAATCTAACTTCTTGGGGCTTGGCGTCGCTCAACCGCTCCAACAGCGCAACTCTTGATGTTTCGCCAGGAGAAAGAACAATGTAATCTGGAAAGTTTTCTGGTATTTTGGTATTTAAGCTTAATGTTATTTTTAGCTCAACGTACAAATCAATTTCATAAGGATTTGTAACTTCTAAATAAAAGCCGTTCAAGGAACGAATAAGCTCAGATTCAGCTTCCCATTGTGTTGTAGTGTTAGCTAGGGTTTGTGTTGGAAAAAACACTAAAGAAAACAAAGTAATTTTTTTAAAAAGGTGGGTTAATAGCATACGCCGTTCCTTGTAAAACAACTATAAGCCACCCAGCAGCAGCCAAGAAGGGGCCGAAAGGCATGTAGTCTGACCTTCTCCTTCCCTTTATCAGGGTGTAGGCCCCATAAACAGCCCCGGCTATTGAAGACCCCAAAATTACCCACAGTAAAGATCCTGCGCCGGCCCAGGCCCCAATGGCAGCCAATAATTTAAAATCCCCGTGCCCCATCCCTTCTTTTCCTGTAACTAATTTATACAACCAATAAACAATCCATAATGAAAGGTAGCCGACGATAGCCCCCCACAATGAATCTTCCAAGTTTATATTTGGGTTTATATTAGTTAAAGAAACAATCAGCCCCAACCATAAAAGAGGAAGGGTTAAGGCATCAGGAAGCAAGGTTGTCTTCGCATCAATTCCTGACATCCCTATAAGTAATAATGTGAACGCAAGCAGCGTAAGTGTGTGGAGATCTGGGCCGTGGAGGTAGTATACGACTCCGAAAAGAAGTGCTGTCAATAGCTCAACAAAAGGGTATTGAAAAGATATAGGTGTTTTACATTTACTACATTTTCCTTTTAAAAAAATCCAACTTAACACTGGAATGTTTTCCCAAGGTTTTATTTTATGCCCACAACTTGGACAAGTAGAGCAAGGAAAAGCCAGATTGAAAGGTTTTTTGTCGGGTTCTATGTGTTGTATTTCAAGCAACTCCCTTGCTTGTTTTTTCCAATCCAATTCAATCATTATAGGCAGCCTGTAAATTAGTACATTTAAAAATGAACCAAAAAAAAGTCCTGTTACAACTGATAAAATAAATAAAAAATAATATTCGCTCATCCTAATCCCCCCTTACGATTGTTTGTAAATCAAAAGAGAATTTCTGTAGAAAATTAACCATTGATGCACCGACTCTCGGATCTGTTAAGTATTCATACCCGTCTAATGGAACTTTTATCCTGTAGATTGTTCCTTGTTCACCTGTTAGAATAATCCAATTAAAACCACTAGAAGAAATCTGCCACCCAAAAGACCACCCGTCATCACACTCGCCTTCCCACCAAGGTTTGCCTAAAAACCTTTTAAAAAGCTCACTATTGTTTCTAACTAAAAGGTAGTACGTTTCCAAGTCTCTACCCATTAGTTTTTGCATCCACAATCCAACAACAGGGTGATCTGAGCAGTCAATAATTTGGTCATCTTTTCTTGATTTTAAAATTTTTCTATTATTCATTTTTCACTCCAATGTAGAGTCTAGATTAGTCCAAACAAATTGATTCCTGGTTTCACCACGGTTGTTCATTTGCATTAAAATTCGTTTGGTTGGAACTATCCATTCTAGAGCTTTTTGTTCAACTTTTAATTTTCTTTCTGATTGTTCCCAAAACATTTGGTCTAATCCAAGAATTATTTTTGTACTTACATTAGACAAGAAGTCGTCGGAAAAATGAGTTGGCGATTGTGAGGCAGCAAACAACCCAAGTCCGAATTTCCTTGCCTCCTTTGCGATTACGTTTATTGGGTTATCGTCCTCTTCTGTTAGAAACAGGTGCGCTTCGTCAAGAATGATAATTTCAACCAAATCATCTTGAATGCCTCTCTGGGTGCTCCTTAAAAAAATTGCTTCTAGTATAAAAGAAACAAAGATTTTTTTTTCGTCCGGCTGAAGAGAGCGTATATCATAGCGCCATATTGGGTTATCTCTGTCAAAAGGAGGGACTTGAGATCTAAAGATCCCTATGTTTTGTAAGTTTTCTAGTTTATCTACTACGCTTTTCATTACATCTCTAGAATCATATTTTATTAAATCATCCAATTCGTATCCAGTCTGAACCTTTTCCAAATGCTCTCTGTATACTTCCAAGACCGCTTCTATATCGGATTTTAATTCATCTTGGTGTGTTTTGTATTCTAATGAGTTTGTATCAACCTTTCCGATTTTCTTCAGTTTTTTGTACCACTGCGTTTGTTTTCTGTAAAGCCTTTCAAGCGCCTCAACAGCCGGTGCTGATGTTCCTAAAAACATTGCCCTCAGTTTTGCATTAGCAAATCTTACAGCATCCTCCAAGGTGGGGTTTTTTTTAGGGTAGGCTCTTTCAATTCCATCTTTCATTTTCCAAGTTTGAGGGTTATTTTTGTCAAACCCGTTGGCTCTGTAAAGGTCCTCCAAAAGATTCCTTACGACAGCAATCTGTTTGTTTCCTAATCTGTATCCGGTTCTGTTAAGAGTGGATATAAAACTTTGAATTCTTTTTCTTACCCCACCAAAATCAGGATCTGGATTTATGCTTAAAGGGTTAAATCCATACTGTGTCGCTTCGGAAAACTTCACGGTGGAAGCTCCTTCTATATCAATGTCTCCATGAACGTCCATAATATGGACGCGTAATTCCTGCCTGGATTCTTTCGCAAGTTGCTTTAGCATTCTCTTCAAAGTGTAGGTTTTCCCGGTGCCAGACTTACCAACAATCAGTAGGTGACCATTGATAAGTTTTTTACTGTCCCAAGTCACACATTCTTTTTCGCCTTTGCTTGCTGACCCAGCGTTCCACCCCATTTTTACTTGCACTTTAATTTACCTGCATTTATTAGATGAGTAAATGTAGTTATATTTAATTTTTTGTCTACACTATAAACCTTTCTGAAATGGAATCTGTTGAAAGTGAGGTAAGTATAATTGCTCCACGTTTTTCCCGTCTCGACTAGCGATTAGTATTATGTTGTCTTGGTTTAATTGATTTGAGATCCAATAAAGCAAAGTCAAAGAAGTATTTATCACATCGTCATCGTTTTCTATATTCAATATATTTTTTATCTCGTTTATCTTTTCCTTGTTGCTTCCCTTTGTAGTGTTGCTTTTATTTAAAACCATTGAAAACTCCGCTTTTTATGTTGAGGATTAATTATGCCAAATTTAAATGTTAAATGTCAATTTTTTTAATTTTTCCATCAAACCTTATAGAAGAGACCCCCATCCACCAAGCTCTCATTATTAGTCTCTCAAGCTCGTTCTCTTCTATGTTCTCAGGAAAAGTCAGGCAAACTCCCTGATCTATCCAAGGTCTTAAAATAGACGCTCTTCTCAACAGCCTTTCCCATTGCTGTGCGCTTTGCTCTGTCAACGCAACCACGCTGCTAGATTTTTCTTTACTGTCATACCAAGCCTCATATGTTTTAAGGTTTTTTATATCCTGATTTATTTTTTCAAACATGTGTGGTGTGGGTATATATTTTTTGTTCCCTACCTCATCAATAACAATGTCGGCTATGCTAGGTAAAGAAATCCCGCCCTGAGAAACCCCTGCTATTTTTGCTTGTCCGTCAAAGGGGGCCCAAACACTCCTAACACTGAGCCTGTGTCCTTCGGCAACCTTGGAGGTGAAATTGTCCCAGTTTAGTTTAGGGTTTGGCCAGGAGTATGGTTTTGCCCCGCCTCTTTGTTCAGACAACGCAACGATTCCTTTTATAGGGTCCCACGGCCTACCGCTACTTTCCCACATTGGTGAGGCTCCGCGTTCTCTCTTCAGTATTTGGTCTGCTCTAATAACTGAAACAGCCCAATTTTCAGCTAATATTTGTGTCCAATCCATTTCAGCTTCAATGTTGTCTTCTTTTTTGTTTTCATAAATTTTAGATTGATTTAAAGCCTCATCCAGTCCTACGGCACCTAAACAAACAGGTCTATATAAAAAAGCAACAGAGTTCTTGTCGGGTAAAGAAGCCGTAATTGCGTTATCCAAGGCTCTCAGTCCAAGGTAGACAATTTGCTGCATTTTCTTCGAGTCTTGTTGGTTGTTCTCGTCAACAAGCGCGGATATGTTTACTGCCATAGCAGGCCACTCTGCCCAAGGCAAGGGTTTACTTTCAGTTCCGTAAGGTATTGGTATCGCACCCACACCATCAATTCCAAAAACCGGTGGTGCTTCTTTGGGAAATGGTGAAAAAGCACTGTGTGTGCTTTCAAAAGTTATATACACACTTCCTCGCTTCATTCCCTCAATCATTTTTTTCCATAAAGGTTTAGCAGACACGATCAAACTCGCTTCTGGGTGTTCTTTTTTCCTTTTTTCACTCTGCTTCTCACACTTTTTATACCCTTCTTCCTCAAATATTTCAGGGTATATTGAAGGGTCAAAAATAGTCCATTGAGATTCGCTTCTCACCCTCTCTATAAAAACGTCAGGCACAGAAATCACAGCCTGCAGTCTTGTGTTTGGGTGGTGTTGTAAGCTTAAAAAAGCCTCAATCTCCATATGCCACACAGGCAATATTACTGTTATTGGTTTGTCGTTGGTGGGTCTTCCTTGTGAAGATAAAGCCATGTCAATTGTTTTTATAAACGGTATAACGCCTTGCGAAACCCTTCTACCTGCAATCATTGTTCCTTCTGATCTGACGTGCCCCCAATCTAATGTTGCTGCTCCTGTCCACTTTGTCCCAACTAACGCCTTATACATAGCCTCATAGACAGATTCAAATCTGTCGTCTACCCTAGCAGACTGGTCGTCTAAAAATTTTGGCTTGCTCAAGCCAGCTTCTCTAAAAATACCATCTGATGGTATTAAAGAAAGGCTAGAAAATGCTTCGTAATACTCCACGACCGCTTCGTTAGGGTTTGCGTCCTCTACAGCAATAGCCATTGCTGCCCGCAAGAACATCCACTGTGGAAGTTCTCTTGCTTTTTCATCATGAAATGTTCCTGTTTCCTGCCATTGTTCTATTTTTAGTTCAAGCAGGCTCCCTGAAAAAACAAGCCATTGCTGCCCGCGCCAATCAATCATAAGATCCCTTTCGGGTTTTATTCTGTTAACAATTTCTCTTATGTTATATTTCGTGTTCCATCTTGGGTCAGAATTTTCTTGTATCATCCACCAGTCGAGGTATTCTAAAAGCAGATTTTTATATGCCTTATTGCGATGTCCATCAAAAATCAGTACTCTTTCTCTTTGTTCAAGTCCATCCAGCCCGGTTCCTGAAAGCCAATTAAATCCTAGCACTTTAGAGCTTTCTTTGTAATAATTTAAAAGACCCCAAAGTTTATAAGTTTCAGGGTGTTTTGAAATCATTTTCTCAAACCATCCTTGTATTATGATCCACCAATTTTCACTCGATTGTTGCCTCGAAGAATTGCCGGCTATCAAATAAAAACAAGAAGTAAATTGCTTCCATTCAATGTTCAGGTTGCCTTCTTTTGATATTTTTTTAAAAAAATTTATCCACTCACTTCTTTTCACTACATTTCTATCAACGATGCCTTTACTATTTTTTGTTTTTGGTGGTATTAGGTAATCAAAAATCCCAATGTCCTTTTCTTCGTTCTCTAACTCGCTGTTTTTTTGAAAGAAAAAATTAGTGTCTTTTATCTGAACAGTCCAATTAGGATCTTCTGTCTCGGCGCGTGTTTCTTGCTGGGCCTCCAACTCTAATCCTGAAAGTTTCTTTTCTTCGTTTAAATTTGTGTATTGTTCGTACACTTCATAGTCAGAGTCTGATTCCATAACAGAACGGATTGTTTCTCTTATTCTGTTCCTTGGCCACTCAGTTTTTTCTGCATCTCCAAATTCTTTGGTTAATAAAAAAACAACTTTCCATGTGTGTTTCTGTATCTTCTCCCTTTGGCTTGATACACTGTTACCAAAAACGGCGTAGTAGGAATCAGTGATTTTTTTTGATATTTGGGCAGAAGAAACTCTTTTCTTTTTTCCTTTTTTATCCACTACATATGCCATAAATTGATTTTTAGTTTAGTTTTTTCGAGAATCACTTTTTTTCATTTTTTGTCAACATTTTCAAATATTGCTTAATTTTTAAAATAGTTTAAAATATTTTTAACTTAACTAATAAAAATTAAATTATGACAAACAAATTAGAATTACAGTTGGATGAGTTAAGTAAAGAAGAGCAGGGTTTAATTAAAAAACATAGAAGTATGGGTTCAGCTTTGTTAAACAACGATTTAGATGGATTAAATGCGTTCAACAAACTTTTTTTATCTGGAATAAATAAAATAGTGGATGAAAAAGAAAAGAGTAGTGCTAAAAAGAAATTTGAAGATGATTTAAATAAACTGCTTTGGCTTTCAGCAAACAAAAAATATCCAGAAGATGTTGTGGATTGGCTTTTCAAGCAAGGCGCAAACATCAACTATTCACAGGTTCCTCCGACAAAGAAAAATGCGACACGAGAAGAAATCAGATCCTCTTTTTTGAGTTCTGTGGATGCTGTTTTTGAAGCAGTGAGAAATAACAATGAAAGCTTTATTAAGGTTTGGTTAAATAATTCAGGAAATCCGTCACATAGAAACACAGATGGAGAAACAGTTCTGTCTTGGGCGGTGGAAAAAGAGATGTATAATTTAGCGTCTCTACTGTTAGATAATGGCGCAGACGTGAATGAAAAAATAGGGTTGTCACAAAACAACCTTTTACATTATGCTGCCTCGGATGGAAATGCAATGATGATCGCCTGGTTGTTGGAAAGAGGTGCCAATCCGAGCTTGAAAAATATGAAGTGTTTGCCAGAAGAGCTAGTCCCAGTCCACTCTGAAGAGGTTTTGGAAAAAGACAGAATTTTTGCTGCTAAACAGAAAGACAATAAAAATTATATTGATCCTGAATTAATGGCTGATGCCATGTTTGATATTTTAGGTGACACGAAGCTTAATTTGCTAGATCCCGTTAAATACCCAGCCCCAAATTTTGAAAAATTTAAAACTATGGCTATAAAAAATGCTATTTTTAGAGGTTTACCACTGCCTAAAGAGTGGGAAAGTTTGATTGAAAATAAAAACAATTCTAACTTTGGTTTGTAATAATTTACAATAACAAGCTTCACTAATTAAGTTATCGTTGTGGAAAGTTAAGCTACCGAAGTGATGGCAGTCTTTTGGATTGCAGAAACGAAGAAGTTGTAATAGTGAAAAAATTGGCTAAGTGCAAAAAGTGGTTGGAGAAGATTGGACGATCTCTAGCAATTTTCCAACCACGTTTTGCAAATAACCAAAAAATTAGTATAAGTATAGTGAATAGTGAATAGTGAGCAAGTTTTAGGAAATAATTTATATCAGCTTTATATAAACCTCACGTCAGCGGCAGTGAAGAAATGAAATCAACAATAAGCTAGGACACTAGCTTAGTCTTCGTTAGAGTCAGGTTCACTCCTCGTTTTTTTCCTGCCTAGGTATAAACATAACGACTCTTTCAACCAGTTTTTCTCTTATAAAATAATCCAAATAAGGCCTCTCTGGCTCCGTGTAAATACCCTTTGAGGTTGAAGAAATTGGGTTTGCGGCAACCCAAAAACGATAGTTTAATTTACACAAATCATCCCAGCTTCTAACAAGGTGTTCCTTGCCTTTTTTATCAACAGCAACAAATTGATTGTTTTTTTCAACAAGCCTAACAGTATTATTTTTATAGAAGCCTTCAAAAACAAGATCTCCCGTGCTCCCATCAAGCTTAAAATCAGCGCCGTTAGAGTGAAACTCTTGTATCACAGAAGGAAAGTACTTCAAAAAGCCAGGCATAGACCTTTGTGGAAGAGGGGCTAATTGCTCTGTCAGCCTGCTACTTAGTTCTGTTGCTTGTTCAATAGGGTCGCTCTGGTTTTCAGGCATGGTGTTTCCTTTTTAAATTTATTTAATTCTTTATAAATTATTTTTTTATAAGGTTTTGTCAAGTTTTATTTTGAGTTTTTTATTGCGGCAGCCAAATCGTCTAAAGAGACTCTCTTGTCTTGGTTTCTGCCATGATCCTTTGCTATTTCACGGGCAAGCAATATCCTGTTATAATAATTGTTTAATCCTAGAATAGATATTGATTTTGTAAATTCATTTCTTCTCTCTAGGAAGCCGACAACATCAGAAACTGTAAATGACAAGTTAAATGTTTCCTTCGACCAGCTTCTAAATTCATCTATCTCGCGGTGGGATAAACTTTTTGAATAGTTTACGTCTTTGCAAGTACCAAGATCAATTTGGAATCTCCAGTATAAAAACGCAAATGTTATCCTGATACCTCTTGTTTCAAGGTTCCACTCTAGGTTTTTCTGTAGCGCTCCGGAAGGTAAAAAAACCAACGGTCCGAGTTTATCGTTCAAGGTGTGGAAACTTAAAAACCTACGCTTGCTAATAAAAAAATTTTTTGTATGCATATAAAGTCTTTCAGTGCAGGTTATAAAATGAATAAAAACTTATCTTTTTTCTGTTTGTTGTCAATCTTAACTTGCTGTATAAATACACCCTATGCGAAAAACGTAAGCAGTGTGGTTTTCGACGATGAGCGCACAGAAATAAAAAACATTCACCTTAATTCTGGTTTAGAAAAGGTTTCTGAAAAAAACTCAGCAGAATTTGAGTTAAGTTTAGAAAAAGATGCGTATCAAAAAAACGTTGGCTTTTTTAACAGAGCACCACTAAGTAATTTAATTGAAGATCTAAGCGCAGAAGATTTCTTATCAATGCCAATAATAAAAGTTGGAGATTATGGAAAAAGCGTGGATTTATTGTTGAAGGCTATGTTTCATAGAGGAATAATCGCCGACTGGTTCAGCGGAATGGTTGTTACAGGCGAGATAGAAGAGTTGATCAAGGTAGAGCAAAAAAAGTTTGGTTTAAAGCCGGATGGAATAGCAGGGCCATTATTTTACCACGCTTTGTATTATGGGGGCGAAGAAATAAAAGAACATTTTGGTGTTTTTAAGGCTTGGAAAAAAACAAAAATTGAAGAGGCTAGAAGTGCAGGATACAGCAACATAGTTGTTGTTAACATCCCATCGTACAGGCTTTCTGTTTTTGACACTGATTCAGGAAAAGAGATCCTTAACACGACTGTCATTGTGGGTGCTCTAAATAGTAAAACACCAATCATGTTGACTTACATAATAAATTTAAAGCATAATCCAGACTGGTCGCCTCCACCATCTGCAAGAGCAAGGGGAAAAAAATACACGCCGCCAGGCCCTGATAATCCGCTAGGGTTAATGAGGTTTAGCGCAAACAATAATTTAAACATATACTTACATGATACAAATCAAAAAAATTTGTTTAAAAAAAATTTCAAAGCTATGTCAATGGGGTGCGTAAGGGTTGATAATTGGAAAACGTTAGCAGCAATTTTAAGAGGAAGCACCGTAGATGACATGATAGCAATAAACAAAAGAGGAAAAACTTTTTATGAAAAAATCCAAAAAACCCCAGTTTATATTGTTTATAGCCGCGCTGATAAGATAGGAGATTTACCAATGATTTTCCCGGACGTTTACAACAAGCTCGTTTATTTTGTGGCACCTTTGTCAACTTTAGAGAGAAAATGAAGTCGTTGCTTTTAATAGATGATGTTATTTCAAGTGAGATTAAAAAAAACAGTTTGATTGTGCCCTCAGAAAAAAACTGTTTTTTTGAAAAAGACTTTGTTCACTCCATAATTTCAGGTAAGGAAAACGTGCTTGTTTCAGGGTTCTCTGGAACGGGAAAAACAACGCTTTTAAAGGAAATATTAAATTACACACCTAAAATGAAATGGTTAGTCGTTTGTCAAAACAAAGAAGAAAAAGAATTTTTTCTAAAAACAATTAAAAATAAAAATTGTAAAATAAAATCTTGGTTTGACTTGGCTTTCGAAGAAATAAAACAAAAAAAACAATGGGTTAATAAGCCTAGTAAAAAAATAGCCGAGAAGGTTTTTGGTGTTGAGTATAGATACTTTAAGCTTTCTTGGCACTTAGCTGTAGAGTTTTGTTCCTCAAAAGAAGAGCGTATAGAATCCTTTTTAAATAAAAAAACCAACTTTAACGAAGAAATAAAAAATCAAACCTTGGAAATATGGAATTATTGGAATAATGGAGATGAGGGTTTATTTGCTCCTTTTGATTGGATAATAAAAGCAGCTTCGCTGCGCAAAAAAACTTTTTATTACGATGGAGTATTGATAGACGATTTTCAAGAAACAACTAACGAAAAATTTAATCTTCTTTTTTCTAAAAATTTTGGACTTTCAGTTAAAAAAATAGTTGTTTTTGAAGATAAAATGAAAAATTTAATTAATTTTGATAATAGTGAAAAAGCAGACTTGGCTTCGTTTAGAAAAATAAGCCTAAAAGAGAGTCATGATATTTCTAGCGATCTTGTTGAAAAATTAAATTTTCTCATTAAAAAGTCTGGGATCGAAGAAAAATTAATTGCTTCAAAAAAGGAAAAATTAAAAGATCTAAGCTGTGAAGAAGTAATTTTAAACTTGGAAAATGTAAAAAATTTTAAGAATAAAAGATTTAAAAAAGTGTTTTTCAAAAACGAAGAACAAGCAAAAGAAAGGTTAAATAACACAAAAAAAATTAGCAATTTATATGTCGCCTTGTCAAGAAGTAAAAATATTGTAATTGATGAGGAAACGAAGGATTTTATTGATAAGTTTTTTAAAGAAATCGATAAAAGCCTTCACGACGACGGGTTTTAATTTTTCAGTTTTCTACTTAGCTTAAAAAAGGCGCAGGTAAATTTTTAAAGTTATTTGCAAAGAGTGGTTAGAAAAGCACCGTGTATTGTCTAGTTTCTTCTGATTAGAATACTTCACTGTTCTTCTCTAATTACTGCTTTACACTTAGTCATTTTTTAAAGCAGCACCTTTTCATTTTTTAAAGAGTAACTCGCTGACGAAATCTGCCAAGCTTTTTGTTATACCCAGCCTGGGCTGGCGTGTATAGTATAAAGAATTACATGGTTTCAGTTGGTTCAAAAAATGTTAAATATTTAATCTCTATCACTTGTTATGCTAATTATGAAAAAAGCTTAGTGTCTGCTGAAACTTGAAAGTAAATAAATTGTTGGTTTAATTCAATATAATAAAGACGCCAGCGGTTACACCTGTATATTTAAGACAGTTCTAAACAATCCTGCCGCCGAAATGAGCTATGGAAATGACTTGAACGAGTTATTTTTTATTTCAAAACTGAAATTTTTAACAATATAAATGATGCCAGTGGATTGTTTGATGCGGTTCTGCCTGAAGTTGCAACTCTATGCGACAGTGTTTATATAGTTAAAAAAGGAAAAGATGATACATTTTACACAGCGCACGATGGAATTCCTTACGAAATAGAAAATGAAATGATTGTGCCTTATCTAAAAAATTACAAAAATAAAATCCGACAACCTTTCAATTATTGACTATACGCTTTATCCGTGCAAGGATGATAAGACAATTATACCTGAAACAGAACTTAAAGAAACGCATCCGATTGCTTATACTTATTTATTAGCAGTGAAAAAAAGATTGCCGCAAAGAGATAAGGATAAGACTGAAAAATATGAAAGTTAGTACGCATATAGTAGAAAGCAAGGGCTTCATACAATAACTGAAAATTTTATTATTATTATTCTGCAAATGGTTGGTGGAGAATGTAAGCCACGCCTTATAAATATTTCTAACTTATTGTATCAATACAGAAAAATCGTTTTTACATCAGGCTTTATTATTCCACAAAACAAAGAAAACAAAATTGCTTGCGATTATGTGTTGGATGAAAAGTTTTTTGATTTTGCTAAGAAAAACGGCAAGGGTTGAATTGGAAAAGGTGAGTCATATTTTAGCATTACATCAAAGCAAGTAAAAAAGTTCAAAGTGTGATTGTCGGCTTAAATAAACCACTCCTTAAAATAAAGGCTATTTGCTGAGTGTAGTTGTAAAAGCGCCGCAGATCGTCTAAACTCTCCTGGTTAGGGTTTCTATCTGATCTCCCTCAACTACTTTTTACACTAATAAAAATAAATAGATAACTGTAAAATATTACCTGGCTTAGTTTAGTGTTGCCAGTTTGGCTTCAGGTCTTATATAAGAGTATTATTAAATGCTTTATAAATTGAAGTGAAAATGAAAAAACATTTTTTTGAAATAAAATGCCAGAAAAATACATACATATTGTTAACGTCAAACAATCACAAAAGGTTTGTAAAAAAATTATTAAAAGAGAAAGTGAAGATTCTATTATCAACGTTAATAAAATAGAAGTTGCAGATGAGAATTTTACAAAAATTATCAAAATAAAACATTTAAACAAAAGAAAAGAAATAAAACTAAATTTAATGCACAAAAATAGAGCAGAGCCATATAAAAAATCAAGTATTTCCTTGACTTTTTCTTATTCTTTCATATATTAATATAAATAATATAAATAATATAAATAATATAAATAATATAAATAATATAAATAATATAAATAATATAAATAATATGGAAGAATATGGAAAATATAATAAATGACTATTTAAATAACAAATTAGATGAAGGGCAGTTAATATTCAAACTTGATTCAAATCAAGTTAAATCTGTGAAAAAAGATGGTGTTATTTATACGCCTAAAAATATTGCAGAGCATATGATCAAATTGGCAAATCCCTCACCAGAGTGGAATATTATTGAGCCATCCTGCGGTCATGGCATTTTTTTAATTTGTCTTATTAAATTTATGGAGAAAAAACATAATTTGTTTGGCGGTGAATTATTTGATTGGTTTGTAAGCAAAGTTACATGCGTAGACATATCAGAAAATGCTATTTTTTCTTTGAAAAAAATATTGAAAGCATACTTTAAAAAGCATTTTAATGTAAGTATTGATGAATCAAAATTAACTAATATATACAATGGTGATGGTTTAAATGATTATAGACTTAAAGAATATGATTTATGCATAGGCAACCCCCCATATGTAAGGGCAAAGAATTTAGATGAAGAATATTTGAAGAAATTAAAAACGAATTATATTTCATGCAAAAAAGGTACTATAGATATTTATTATGCATTTGTTGAGAAATATGCTAAATGCTCAAAATTATTGGTATTTATTACTCCAAATAGTTTTTTAAATAATAAATCAGGATGCACTCTTAAGGAAATGATAATTGATAATTTAATTTATTTGATTGATTTCAAAGAAAAGAAAATATTTAAAGATGCATCAGTTTATACAAGCATATTCAAAATAAACTCTGAATCAGTTACAAAAGAATTTTTATATGGAAATGAAATAGAGGAAGAAAAGTTGGTTTCTAAAAAAATATTTTTTAATTCGAAAAAAACTGAAAATTCAATTGAAAATGTATTATCTGGTGTTGCAACGTTATGTGATTCATTATATATTGTAAAAAAAGATTTTGATAGATTTTATGCTACTCATAATAGGGTTAGATATGAAATAGAAGAGGGAATTATTGTTCCATATCTCAAAATAACGAAAGTTAAAGCAGATAATTTGCAAAATGTTGACTACATGATTTATCCATATGATGATAAAAAAAATATCATCAAAGAAGTTGATTTAAAAGAGAAATTCCCTTTAACATATAAATATTTGTTGGCAGCAAAAGAAAGACTAGAGCAAAGAGATAAAGGAAAAACAGGTAAGTATGAGGCGTGGTATGCATATGGAAGAAAACAAGGATTACATCAAATACATGAAGAACACATAATTTTAATACCACAAATGATAGGTGGAAAATGTAAACCCAATGAAATAAATGTAGCCAATTTAATAAATAAGTATGGGAGAATCGTTTTTACATCTGGTTTTGTTGTTCCAAGAAATATTGTAAATAATATTGCCTGTGATTATATATTGAGTTCCAAATTTATTGAATTTGCAAAAAGCAATGGGAAGGTTTGGCCTGGGAAAGATGAATCATATTACAGTTTAACGTCAAGCCAAATCAAAAAATTTAAAGTATAAATATTGACTTAAGAATTTATTGTATTTATTATTTATATAAATGTGTTAAAATAGGTGAGTATGAATAAAATAAAAAGAAATCCGTCATCAATATTTGATGAGCAAATATCAAAAACTATAAAAAGTTCAATAGAATCATGCTTGGTTGAAATGTGGAAGTTGGTTTATTCTGACAATAAACTTGATACATTAGAAAATAATCAGAAAGATAAAAATCGCTCATCTACAAAAACTGATGAATTGCATAAAAAATTTGCAGAAATTTTTAGAGATTGCTTTGGCAATTTTAAGGATGTATTTAATTCCAATTTTTCATTTACAGTCGAA